>Ga0208373_1000049_pt1 | contig 249793 bp, 239 predicted proteins | sample RifOxyC2_FD_184036 | JGI IMG/M metagenome (GOLD analysis project Ga0208373, IMG submission 184036) | Soil microbial communities from Rifle, Colorado - Rifle Oxygen_injection C2 (SPAdes) | ecosystem: Environmental > Terrestrial > Deep subsurface > Rock core/Sediment | place: Rifle, Colorado...
ATTTTACAAGTGTCACAATTTGAAAAAAACTCTCTACATAGCCTAATTTCCAACACCAAATTGCAAAGTTCAGAAATCGGCGAACAAAAACAGCTTAGATTAGCGGAGTTTTAACGCAACACGAGTGATAGCCGCTATTTACGTAATTTTGGCGTTATCGCTTAATTTGGTGGTTGGTTACACCGGCCTGCTTTCAATTACCCACGCCGCGTTTTATGGTATTGGTGCCTACGCGGTGGCAATTTTATCAACCACTTATCACCTTAATTTTTTTGTTGCGATGCTAATTGGCATCATGGTGGCTACGCTAACCGCCCTAGCGCTCGGAGTGGTACTGGGAAAATTTCGCGATGATTATTACGCTTTGGTGTCGTTTGGTTTTAATATTATCGCTTACAGTATTTTTATCAACTGGACCAATTTAACGCGCGGACCTTTAGGTATACCGGGCATTCGTCGTCCGGAAATTTTTGACTGGGTCTTGCGTTCTAATTTTTATTTTTTAATTTTGTGCGTCCTACTGGTCGCGCTGGTATATTTTATCGTCAACCGTGTCACGCGCTGTCCTTTTGGTCGCGCTCTCAAAGCCATTCGTGAAGACGAAGAAGCCCTGTCGGTATTTGGCTACAACACCGCGCGGTTTAAAATGATTTCTTTTGCCCTAAGCGCCGGGCTGGCATCTATCGCCGGCGCGCTTTTGGCTTCTTACATCACTTTCATTGACCCGTCCACTTTCACCTTAAATGAATCAATTTTTATTTTAGCCATTGTGATAATGGGAGGACTGGCGGATTTGCGCGGATCGATTTTAGGCGCGGTAATTTTGGTGATTTTACCAGAGGCCTTGCGATTTTTGGGATTGCCGGAAAATCAAGCCGCCAATTTACGTTTGGCGTTTTACGGATTAGTATTGATTATTTTAATGTTCGTGCGACCGCAAGGATTACTCGGAAAATATAAAATGTAATATGCCCATTTTGGAATTACAAAATCTAACCAAATCATTTTCTGGAATCAAAGCCGTGCATGATTTATCGTTCAAATTTTCCGGTGGCAAAATCACTGGACTGATTGGACCTAATGGTTCTGGCAAAACAACTTTGATAAATGTTTTAACCGGACTGTTGCCGATTGATTCCGGCTTAATAATAATCAACGGCGAAAAATTATCCAAAATCTTACCACACGAAACGCCGACGCTCGGGCTTACTCGCACTTTCCAAAATGTCCGACTGTTTAATCAAATTACTGTTTTAGATAATTTACTACTAGTATTAACAGACAAGGGGCCAATAAAAACTTTACGGCCACACCTCGGCATTATCGCACAAAATAAAGCTGACGAGATTTTACATCAAATACAATTATACGAAAAACGCCACAATTTAGCCGGCGATTTATCTTACGGCCAAAGAAAACTTTTAGAAATTGGGCGAGCGTTAGCCACCGACACGCATATTTATTTATTTGACGAACCATTCGCCGGGCTATTCCCGGAAATGGCAAAAATTGTGGAAGCCATTTTGAAAAATTTACGCGCCAATGGCAAAACCATCATTTTAGTGGAACACAACATGACTTTAATTCGCGAATTATGCGACGAAGTGGTAGTGCTTAATGAGGGCAAATTACTAGCCGCCGGCACGCCCGGTCAAGTTTTATCAAAAAAAGAAGTGCTGGACGCCTATTTAGGAGAGTAGTATATGGGCTTTGCCACATATATTCTCATTCGCTCGGAAATGATTAAATAAATTTAATCATTTCGCTCACTCATTTCGAATATGAACAAAGTAAAAGAAAAATTATTGGAAATGAAAGGTGTGGTTGTCCGTTACGGGGGGATAACAGCCAACGACCGCGCTTCGTTGTATTTGGATGAAGGTGAAATTGTCGTGCTCATGGGCCCCAACGGCGCCGGCAAATCCACGGCCCTAAAAGCGCTATTTGGTTTGGCGCCAATTGAAAGCGGTGAGGTGCGTTGGCATGAGAAAACAGTCCGACCAAACCCGCTCACTATGACTAAAATGGGCATCGCGTTTGTATCCCAAGGCCGAAGAGTATTTACTAGCTTAACTGTCAAAGAAAATTTGGAAATGGGCGCGATCAATTTGAACGATAAACAAGAAATCGCTGTAAAAATTGAAGAAGTATATAAAATCTTTCCAATTTTAAAAACTAAAGCTAAACAAAACGCTTGGCAATTATCCGGCGGGCAACAACAAATGGTGGCTATCGGCCGAGCATTAATGTCTGATCCAAAAGTTTTACTTTTAGATGAGCCATCACTCGGATTGTCACCAAAAATGGTCAAAGAAATGTTTGAAAAAATAAAAGAAATTAACGCACGCCACCAGACGGCGATAATGGTGGTGGAACACAATATTAAATCCGTGTTAAAAATCGCCCACCGCGTTTATGTTTTGGATAAAGGCGCGGTCGTGTACGCGAGCCACGGTCATAATTTTAACGAACAAATTTTGGAGAAAGTGTTTTTGGGGGAGATGGAATAAAACAAACGAAAGTTCAAATCCGGGCCGTAATATAAAAAAATTACCCCAACAAAGTTGGAGTAATTTTTTAGTTGCGGGGCCCGGATTTGAACCGGGAACCTCGAGGTTATGGGCCTCGCGAGCTGCCAGGTTGCTCTACCCCGCTGTATTTTTTTAGTTCATAGCCAATAGTTCAAAGTTCATAGGCGATATAATACGAACGACCATTGTCGCCCGTCCTATTGGCTTTGTACTCCGCCCTCTGAACTAATAAGAGCGGGTGACCGGAATCGAACCGGCATTTCGTGCTTGGCAAGCACGTATACTAACCATTGTACTACACCCGCGTAAATGCCACTACATTCTACCTAATAATTCGATCCATGTCAATATCTTTTCCTTCAATAGCCGATTGCTGACATAAAGGTTACAAACCCCATAGGAAACGCGCCTAGTTTTGTGTCGACCTACGATACACTGAGATTTTACGAACTGGCTCGGGCGCAAATTCAATTTTGTTGTCCAATACCGCTTGCACTTAATTTCATTCAAATCTTTGTACAATAATAACCAAATTTTAATACGTTCTTGGGGAACTTCGCAAACTTTCCTTAAAAATTCTATAAATTTTTTAACCATCGCTGGATCAATATTGGAAATTCGCACTAAACCATTAGCCATCCTTTTATCACCCTCGCCCCAATAGATTGTTAGACCAACCAAAAATAAAATGTTTTTTGAAAGTGAAAAAAATGACTGTCTGGCTTCTTCTCTGGCCACCTCTCTCATCGCCTCCATTTTTACTTTTCTGATTTTAGCGTATGAACGCAATTGCGCTCGACTCCTGGTTTTATTTTGTTTAGCCAATACATCAATCATCTTCACCGACCAACCAACTTTTGCCAACCATAACGAAACCGTACTTTTAGAAACACCCAATTTCTTACTAATCTGATTATAACTTAAACCCTTTCGACGTAATTGTAATGCTTTTGATTTTAATTCATCTTTTGACATAGAAAACCATCGTACTATTATTTATATAGTGTACACGACGGTACGAAAATTGTCAATATCTCTAAAATTCTACCGCGCCACCATGGCACGACCATTATTAAAACGATAATATAACAACTTAATGATTTCGGTAACAACAAAATATATACCTACCACACCAAAAATTAATCCGTAATCATTTAAGCTTGGAGGCGTGAATTTAAACCACTCCTGACCTAAACTCGTTAATGGTAAAATCACGGTCGCGACCACGGCCAAGACACTCAAAATAGATAATACACCTGAAGGCCGGCGCGCTTTTAAGAAAAAGAAGTGGGTGCGCACGGAATAAATCAAGGCCAATTCTGTGAGAACACTGCCAATAAACCAATTTGTTTGTAAAGTTGCGGCGCCAAAATTTTTAAATAACGCAAAAAATATGAAATCAAAAATCGTGCTGACTAAGCCCAAAAATACGGCCATGAGCGCCACTTCTTTAATGTTATAACTACGTGGACGCTTCAACTCGGCGCTATCCACCCGGTCCAAAGCAATCGCCACCATGGGAAAATCCGACAACAAATTTAACAACAAAATTTGCACTGGCAACATTGGTAAATACGCCACGAGTAGCGAGGCCGCCGCGACCGCGTAACAATTTCCAAAATTGGAAATCAAAGTTATTTTTAAATATTTAACAACATTGGCAAAAATTTCTCGACCGTTTTTTACACCGTCGACGATAACATCTAAACTGCGATTTAAAAGCACAATATCAGCCGCGTCGCGCGCGATATCAGAAGCACCATCAACCACGAGCGCCACATTCGCCAATTTTAACGCCGGCGCGTCATTTATCCCCTCACCCAAAAATCCCACTTCATATTTATTTTGTAACAACTGGATGATGTGATATTTTTGTTCCGGCGAAACGCGCGCAAATACTTGTACTTTATCTACGGCGGCGATTTGTTCGTCTTCGGACAATGCCAATAATTCTTCACCGGTTAAAACAGTGTCGCCATCTTTAATTAGTTTAATGTTCTTTGCCACGGCGGTCGCCACTTCCCGCGCGTCCCCGGTTAAAATTACGACCCGTAACCCTAAATGTTTAGCATGTGCGAGCGCTTCAGTGGTAGTTGGTTTTACCGGATCTTCAAACGCGATTAGGCCAAAGAAATTTAAATCCGCTTCGTCATCAACAATTTTACAATGCTCAACATTTTTTTCTTCTTTGCCGGCAATGGCAATTACGCGCCGACCTAAGTTTCCTTGTTCGGCCATCCACTCATATAATTCTTTCTTCGCTGGTGCGCTTAAATGGCACAGTTCAAGCACGGCCTCGGGCGCGCCACGAACAACAAGCAAACAGTCGTCACCCTGACGCACCAGCACATCATTGCGCCGCCGCGTCGGATCAAATGGTATTTCATTAATACGTTCAAACGATCGCGCCCGCTCCCGTTCAGTTGCTGACAATTTATGCCACAGCGCCAAATCAAAAGAGTTGTTCGGGTCGCGTATACCAGACGCTAAAAATGACGAGGCCAGCGCCGCGTTGAATAAACAAAGCCCCTCATCATCCGCGCGCATTGCTACCACTTTTAATTTATTTTCCGTAATCGTGCCGGTTTTATCCGTGCACAGAATTTCAATACTGCCCAAATCTTCAACCGCTGACAAACGCCGCGCGACCACATGTTTACGCGCCAAATTTAACGCTCCCCGCGACAGTGAAACCGTGGCGACGAGCGGCAAGGCCTCGGGGATGACACCCACAGCCAAAGCAATGGTAAACAAAATTAATTCCGATAAATTTTCCCAACCCTTAATCGCGATATTGGCCGCGAACATCAAAATTAAAATTACCGAAATCATGCGCAAAATAAAACGAGAAAATTTAGCGATGCCTTTTTCAAAAACACTTTCCCGCTCGGTTTCCACTGTCAAGCGCGCCAAACGCCCCATCATAGTCGTAGCACCCGTGGCGATAACAACACCCACGCCACGACCACCAACCACGCTCGCTCCGGAAAAACAAATGTTTGCGGCTTCGTGCGGTTCAATGACTTTATCATTCCGCACCACGTTCGTTTGTTTAAATATGGCCACGGATTCGCCGGTTAAAGTAGATTCGTCAATCACCAAGTCCTCTGTTTCAATCAAACGCAAATCCGCCGGCACAATATCACCGTTCTCAATAACCACAATATCGCCGGGAACTAGTTCAGTCGCGTCAATTAAATCTTCCGCCCCGCCCCGCCTAACCCGCGCCCGCGCGACCACAAATTTTTGTAAAATTTGTAAGGCCTTTTCCGAATGAAATTCTTGCCCAAATCCTAATCCGGTATTAATTACAATAAACGCCAAAATCATGATGGCGTCCGTTTTTTCACCCAAAAAAAATGCCAAACCGGTGGCAAAAAATAATAAATAAATAAACGGCGATTTAAATTGCCGACCAAAAATCTGCCACCAACGCGTTTCGTGGGCGGATAGTTTATTTTTACCAAATTTAATTAAACGCGCCTTGGCCTCGCCCGGCGTTAAACCGTTTTTATCAACCTTAAAATTAGCCATAGTGTCTATGGCCGATAGACAGGCGTATTTTTTGTATAGGGCGTCCATATATATATTATATCACATTTTTAAAAAACTACCCGCTTCAATGCTCGGCGCTGTTCTTTATAATCCGGCACAAATTCTGCAACCAAATTCCAAAATTTACGCGAGTGATTTAATTCTTTTAAATGACACAACTCGTGCGCCACAATATATTCAGCCAAATGCTCTGGCAAAAAGACAATTTTATAATTAAAATTTAAATTTTTCTTTTTAGAACAACTGCCCCAACGGGATTTATGATTTTTAATTGAGATGCGGTTAAAAACAAATTCACCCGTCTGATTTAACTGGGTGATTTTTTGCGCGATAAGAGCGCGTGCCTGTTCGCGGTATTTTTTATATTCCCGCCGACCGCCGTGACCCAAACGCGACTCGCCCACCCGCACCCTATTGCCAAATTTTTTAAAATAATCAATTTTACGGAGCACCCAACTCGCCTTGGCTTGTAAAAATCTTTCAATTTTATACATACCAAAAAAATACCGCGGCACAGTGACGACTACGCTGGCATCGCAATTAACGGTCAGACGCAAATTGCGCGCGCGAGTGCTTTTGCGGATAGCGTATTCTATTTCGCGATTGTTTAGGGTAGTTTTCATCTTTACTGTATAGTTCCGTCAATATATTTAAACAACGCTGTCATGGTATCGGCGATAGAATTATCCTCTATAATAACCGCCATCAATTTATTTTTGGTAAAAGTAAAAATACCTAATTTACCATCATATATTACCATCTCGGTGTTAAAAGCGAATTGACTGGGAATTAATTTCGTTAAACGTAAAAATTTTTCATCATTCTTTTTAATATATTTTCCCCAAGACGTATCAGGCGCGATTTGAAAAGATTTAATGCCGAGCCGCGCTCGCTTGTTAACATAGTAATTAATATAATCTTCACCCATTTCTTTAAACACTATATCCGGCCCGCTAAAAACATAAATAATTTTATTTTTATTATTATCCAAAGTATCTTCATAGGCCTGCTTAACACCTTCGGCACCTTCAAAAAAACTAATCCTCGGAACCACATCAAGATTGTCACGCACGATATTAAGTTGCGGTAAAATATTTTCTATTTCAATTTTTTTCTGATCTAAAATCGATTTTTGGCGCTCGATATAATTTGGCAAAAGGTTGGGATCAACGGCCTGAAATTCGGAGATGCCATATTTAACAAATGAAGTTACCAAGCCACGTTTTATTAATGATTTAAGAATAACATAAATAGTGGTGCGATTTAAACTGGTATTTTTTACTAAATCGCTTACCTTGGCGCTTTCACACTGAAAAAGAGCGGCCAAAACATCGGCTTCTTTTTCATGAAGGCCAATGTCCAGCAGTACTTTTTTAGTTTTGCTCAACATATTTAAGTATAAAATACCATAGTTGTTAATTTTTGTCAACAGGTGAATTAATAATGTTGACAATATTAATAAAATATAATACAATTATGTGTTGGGAGCAATTGACAAACCCAACAGAAGGGAGCGTACTATGCTGGTAGCAGTATGGGCGACAGTGGTAGTTTACACCTTGGCCACGATTGTTGTGTGGCTGAGGGAGGGTGGCTGGGACGGATGGCAAGATTTCTGGGCATGGATAGGAGTTAGTATCATCCTGCCGTTGGCCACCACCCTGGTGGTGGCCACGATTTTCCACGACTGCGGCTATTACACCGGCTCCGTGATCTGGTTGGCGGCCAGGATCTTCAGCTGGTTGGTGTGGGCGGTTGTTATCGGCATGTGTGGCGTAGAGGTAATCATGATGACTATGAGAAGACGCCACATCCACCACCAACGCAAGCCACGCGCCAACCCGCCGACCTAAGTGCGCCCGACACTTTCCAAACGGGCATCTCACTTTGCGCCTGCCTACGATTTCAAATAGTACGCGGACGCAAACAAGACAAAAAACCAACCTTCATTGGTTGATTTTTTGTAGTAAATAAAATTATAGCTCTTTCTTAATATCCTCCCAACTCACCCCACTATACTGCTCAATTTCTTTCAACAAATAATACAAAACATCTTTCCGTAATTCTGATTGAATCGTAATTGATTTTTGTGTTTTTGGCCAAGTAATTTTATAATGACTCCCAACCCCGCCGGTTTTATCAATTAAAAATCCGAGCCGTTGCAGAGCTCGGATAAACTTTTTTCGTTTGATTTCGCCGGGTAGCTCGCTAAGCGATGGCATATTCCCCCTGCTTATTTTGTATTTTAGCAATAGCTGCCTCTTTGGCAAATGAGGATGGAATTTCAAAAGAAGTTAAAATCGCGTCTTTGATATTTGTGTCCAACTCGCTCAATGTTTTCGCGGATGTCACGATTGAACCGTATCGATAATTGGTGCTAATGGCAATAATATTCCCGTTCTCCCCCTGTTCGTGTTTAAAATTTATTGGTTCATAATGGCGAAAATATTGATTCAACTCAAATAAGCCACGTGGGACCGAGGTCTTGCCAAATAACACTTTGATCAATTGATCTTTGGCGCGTTTTGTTAATGTCATATTATAACTTATCTACGTATTGAGTATAACACAAATGCAAGTATATTTCAAGACCATTCTATTTCACGATTGTTTAAAGATATTTGGTTAAAATGAGATAATTTGCTATACTAAATTTAACATATTTTACCGAAATATCTATGTAAAAATGCGCACATATTTACATATCCGGACTGGTGCATAATGTTTTCTTCCGCGAGTCATTGGAAAAATTGGAAACAAGCTGAGAAGAAATAAAAAACTTAAAAAAATTTGAGATTAAATATTAATAACTTATTCACATAATTTTATGTCATATACCTATAACCCGATATACACGCACTTCCAAGGGGACAAAATTTCGCGTTCGGAGTTGATGGAAAGAATGGTGGTGGAAACAATTCAAAAAAGCAAAATGCCGGATGAGGAACGTTCATGGGGGAAAGTGTTTGAATTGAAGCACAGTTCTTCGGTAGCGCAAATCGGCCGGATTTTGGCACAAAAACGAGGTCTTAACGAAGAAATGGCCGTGATAATTTGCGCCATGCACGATATTTATGTTGACCATACCGGACGCGTTACCGACCACGCCCATAAAGGGGCGGAAATTGCCGAACAAATGCTTAAAAAAACCAAAAAGTTTAATAAAGCGGAAATCGCTTTAATTGTTAAAGCCATACATCAACACAGCGACAAGCATGAAAAATCAAAAAACCCGTACGTTGAGCTTGTTAAAGACGCGGATGTTTTTGATTGCGGATTATACACCGGCGTGCATGACGCCTATGTTTACGAAAAATCGCCTAAAATCTGCAAAGCATATTTTGCTCGCATCAAAAAAGTGCGCAAAGAGTTGGGCCTGCCCTACGACGCGCGCTGGGACAAAATTGAATTTATTGAACAAGCCAAAGGTTATGAAAAAGACAAAAAATAATTTACCATTTGATCCTAACGGACGAATCTTTCAGTGGGGACCGGTGCCGGGCAAATTTTTCTTTTGTTCTATGTTTACGGCTGTCCACTACAAACACTTCCGCGCAAAATATAAGGAAAACTGGTCAGAAACATTGTGGTTATTTTTAAATGGCCGGATGTTTTGGGTGAATGATTTAAACGATATTCAAGCCGCCGGTGTTAAAGTATTCTTAAAATATTTATTACCCCTTAAAACTCACAAAAAAATATACAAAGAATGGCAGGGTTATACCGCAAAATTATTGAAATTACATAAAAACATAGACACGGCCGACTTAACAAAACTCACGGACACGCAATTGAAAAAAATGTGGGTTCAATACCACAATACATACCGTGATTTTTGGGTAACCAGTTCAATCCCAGAATTAGCTAATTATGGCTCGGAAAAATATCTCAAAGAAAAATTACAAGCTATAATTAAAAATGAAAACGAATTAATGAGCGCAATGGAAATTTTAACAGCACCAACGCGTATTTCTTTTTACCAAGAAGAAGAAATTGCCTTGTCTAAAACTGATAACATAAAAAAACACCAACAAAAATATTTTTGGTTAAAAAATAGCTATGCCGGAACGGAAATTTTGCCAACTGAATTTTTTGCCGAGAGAAAATCTAAATTAAATAAAAATTTAGAAACCGAAGCCAAAGAAAAAATTAAAGAAACCACGGCAAAAAAAATTGCCATACAAAAAAAGTATTTCCTATCACCAGAAATCATGGCCATTGCGCAAGCAATCAGCGAAGGAGTGGGTTGGCAGGACGAAAGAAAAAAATATATTTTCATGATTCTTCATCACGAAAATGTAATGCTAGAAGAAGTAGCGCGCCGTTTCAAATATTCTACCGAAGAACTATATCGTGCCTGGTATTTTGAAATAGAACAAATTATCGCCAAGAAAAATTTGCATGCCAAATTGAAAAAAAGAAAAACTGGATTTGGTGTTAGATTTTTCCATACCTGTAAAGAATTAAACGCGCAAGAAACGGAAAATTATTGGCAAACATACGAAACCAAAGTTGAAAAACATATTACTGAAACAAAAGGCGCGGTAGCTAGCAAAGGTAAAACCACTAAAAGCCAAGGTGTTGTTCATATTGTCCTTGATCCGAACAATATCGGCAGTTTTAAACAAGGAGAAGTGCTGGTCGCCCCAATGACCAGTCCGGAATATATCTTCGCCATGAAACTGGCTGGCGCTGTTATTACCGATGCTGGCGGGCTCACGAGCCACGCGGCCATTGTGTCGCGCGAGTTAGGCATCCCTTGCGTTGTGGGAGCCAAAGGTTCTACCAAAGTATTTAAAGATGGCGATGCAGTGGAAATTGATACTGTAAGTGGGACGGTGAAATTGATAAAATAAACTAATAACAAAAACTCCGCTGGAATGGCAGAGTTTTTATTTACGCTTTCACTTCCAAACTTTTTGCCCCGAGCCAGGACAGTTGATACGCCTGGCGCATAGCGTCGGCGATGGCTTTACTTTCAATCATCACCAAATTATTCTCGGCAAAATTCATAAACACCACTTTGTTGGCGTAAATATTTACTTCCATGCCGGGCCAAAAAATCTGGCGCGGTACGACTACAGTTTCTGAAAGCTCGCTCGCGTCGCGTGGCTTGTTTTTGGTGTGCCAAATTGAACCCTCGCCCGCGATGCGTTTCGCGTGAACGCCAAGCGCGACTCGATTTTGAATATAATTTGGATCCAAGCCATAACGCTCAAAATTGAAATACAAATCCGTGTTCCACATTAAAATTTCCGACGGCTTAACCTCTAACGTGTCATCAAAGGCCTTGCGAATCGCGCCCTTACCTTCGTAAAAATAAATCTTAGGCTTGGTTTCGCTTTTATTATAGACCGCCTCCAATTGTGGCAAAGATTTTTCCACTTGATTTTTTAAATCATTCACAATCGCCAATAACTTTTCCGGCGGATCAGCCAAAAAACGAGTTTTACCCTGCTTGGTTGTTTTGCCAATTACCCCCCGCTCTATTAAATATTCTAACACCGAATACACGGTGGTGCGTGGCAGTCCGGCACGCTCGGCTAAATCTTGGGCAGACGTAGGACCAGATTCCAACGCCGCCAAGTATACTTTGGACTCGTTTTTACTAAAACCCAAATGTTGTAACAATCTATCTAATTGCATATAATAATTGATTGTTTTAAAGTGTCGAAAGTTTCGTCGTCATTATACAATGGATTTATCCTTTTGTAAAGGCATTTTTTTAATTTTGGCTAATTTTACTCGTCAAAATGACGAAAAATATTGACAAGGTGCTAAATTTATGATAAACTATTTCTTCTAGATTGTAAAACATGCGGATACGCTATGCAAAAAAATACAAAAAATAAACAAGATGTCACCTCACTTTTTAAAGCCGTCGGTATCCCCGGCCGTTTTATTATCACGGCTACTAATAATACTTACGAAATAGACGCGCTCGAACCAAAAAATAATTGGCTCTATCCGGCGTTTCGTGGCTTTCAAAATTTATCTACTCGACTGACCAAGGAAAATAAACCAACTGATACTTTTGTGGCCATTGGCACGGGCCAAGGGCTGGATGCCGTGGGTGCTTATCATATTCTTAAGCCCAAAAATATCATCATAACCGACCTTCACCCGGCCGTGGTGCCGATTACTGAAAAAAATTTTTACCAAAATATCAAAAACGGAAGCGCGGCGGTAATGGCGCTCACCGGAAATTTATGCGAGCCGTTGCGTCAAAATAAGATTACCGCTGATATTATCTACGCGAACTTGCCGAACATCCCACTATCGGAGGCGGATACAATTTTAAGCGGGCAACTAACCTCCACTTTTTTCGACGCTTCCAGAGCGCCGCATAGCCCTTCTTTACTCAATGCTTACTTGCTCGGTTTGCAAAACGCTTTTTTGCAGGACGCACATGCATCCCTCGCCCCGGGCGGTTCGGTAATAATCAATTTGGGCGGACGCGTGCCCATCGCCCTAATTCAAACTATGTTTGCGGATGCCGGCTACACCTACCAAGAGCTTTACGCTACTTTCAAACTGCAAACACAACCCGAATGGGTATTAGGGGGTTACGCTCGCGCCGAAGAAAAATATAAAAAACGATTTGATTTTTACCGCTACGACGCGGCCAGCGCGCGATTAGGCACAAAAATCTTTGAAGAAAATATTTCAGCGGTAAAATTGAAAAAGCTGTTAGAGCCATTCTTAATTAACGCCACTTCTGCTCTTAAACGCTGTGTCTACGACCATGAACGTGTCGGACATGTGGTACAAATTATCCGTGGCCTTAAAAAAAATTAAATTTAATGTTATAATTATAATCATATGACCCAAATCACCTGGCCCGATTTTGAAAAAGTGGATATTCGCGTGGGGACGATTATCGCGGTGGAAAATTTTCCCGAAGCCAAAAAGCCGGCCTATAAATTAACCATCGATTTTGGCACCGAGATCGGAATAAAAAAATCCAGCGCGCAAATTACCACCTACTATAAAAAAGAAGAACTAATCGGCCGACAAATTATCGGCGTGGTAAATTTCCCGCCGAAACAAATCGGGCCGTTTATTTCCGAAGTATTGACGACCGGTTTTGTGCTAGAAGATAAATCGATGGTGCTGGCGTGCCCCGAGCGAGCGGTGCCAAATGGGACGAAGTTGGCGTAAATTAAAACTCTGCTGTTGGGACGGAGTTTTTTGAGCTCCTTAGTAATGGATGTTAGAACTGTTTTTATAAAACAAACGAATCACTTAACAACCTCTTTGACAATATTCACACCTTGATGTATTGCATTGTACCGCTTAAGCGCCTTCTCAATATGGCGGCGATGTGACAATGTTTGTTTGTTCTGCAATTGTTTATTTAGCCATTTTAAAACTGCTTTAGCGTGGGTTTGTATTAAATATGGGATAGCATCCAATTCTTCTTTGCTAAGCTTTATGTATTTTTGGTATTCATTAAAAAACAATGGTAAATACTTTTTTTGATTTTTATCGATAAAAATAGTACAAAATACTGCCAAATCTTTAGCCAACAAATCCCATCTGGCATCACCAAAATCAACAATAACATTTACTTTATCGCCTTTTTTCAAAATATTTAGGCGCCCTAAATCCCCATGTATAAATGTTTTCCTAATCTTTTTATTTTTTGTCAACCAAGTTTCTTTATCCGTATAAAAGGTTAGTTTTCTGCCAACATCTTTTGGCTTATATTTCAGGAGTGCTATATGCATTATGGCAATTTGTTTTGCCAAATCCTTGCAGAGTTTAGTCGATAAGGTTTTGAGATGCTCGCCTTCCATAAATTGGTAGACTGACAAATATTTATTACCAAATTTGGTCACGCTGGATTTGTATCTATTATAAATAATCCGTGGCACTTTAACTTTATTATCATGGAGATGTTCGATGAGCTTGTTCTTAAATAGTAAATCACCAAGATTTTCATTATCAAAAAATTTGAGTAAATATGTTCCTTTAGTAGTTAAAAGTTTATAATTTTGGTTTTCAATAGTAATATCAATAAAATGCTTCCTCCTGAAAGAGCCAACATTATAATCTTTAAGTATAGTTTCAAAATTTTTAGTGGTAAGTAATTGTCGTTTCATAATACACTAATCATAACAAAAAAAATGACTTTCTACAATTAAGTTCTATTTCTCCTTACCAACCAATAAAAAACTCCGCTGTTTAAGCGAAGTTTTACAGTGAGCTCCTTAGTAATGGACGTTAGAAATGATTTAACGAAATATTAATCTTCGCTTGGTTTTCTCGGTATATTCCTATTTCTAATTTCTAACGACTTTTCAAACAATTCTTTCACTTCCTGTTCCAAAATCCCAAATTGTTGAGTCGCGGCTAAACACGCTTCAGGCAATTTTAAAAGCCAAATTTCATACTGTTCTTCAGAATCAACATCTTTGTCATTTTTAGGCTCGTGCAAATCTAAATATTTATATACCCAACGTCCAATAACCAATTCTTCAACAGTCATAAAACCATCGTCTATTGATTTCTTTACCAAATCATCATAAAGAACTTCTTTATTCACAAAAACCCTTAATCCATCTAAATCTGGTAATTTAGCATGTATTCTTAAATCATCTGGTTTAATCACAGTCATTATATTTTAATAATAAAAAACTAGTCCATTGGCCTTATCCTTCTTGCCTTTATACAAAAAAATTATTTAGAGCGGGCAAGGGGAGTCGAACCCCTGTCACGAGTTTGGAAAACTCGGATAATAGCCGTTATATGATGCCCGCAGTGAGTGGAAAGAAAAGAAACTTGTTTATTTTCTTTCCCGAACGAGGAGTGCCATATACCTCACAGTATACGACACCCGCGTATTTCCAATATCTTACCCCAAATTATTAAAAAAATCAAGGCCGATTCGCATCGGCCGCAGTCCGGCACCGAGCCACAGCTCTGGTGCGGGGCAAGGCCAAATTTATCCACTTGACTCGCAAAATAAAATCCGATAAAATATCTTGGTTCGGCGCCATTCGCCGAGCAAATTATCAAAATATTTTTTATGTTTTTAGAAGACGACGACGATATGAACGCCTGCGGTTGTGGCGAGGAGGATTGCGAAGAGTGCGCGGACGCGGGGGAAGTTAAAGACGCGGATAAGGATGCCGACGATGACTATGGTGATGGGAGAGATTTATAGGATAAATACAAAAATCCATCTTAAGATAAATTAGGATGGATTTTTTATTTGTGAGCTATTTTTGTAATGTCAAAATCCAAATTTCCAATTTCCAATCAATATCAAAGCTCAAATGTCAAATTTTGTAATTTAGATTTTGGATTTGATTGGAAATTGGAAATTTGATATTTCATTCACCTACTACGCCCGCTCGCAATACAAACCGGTCTCGGTATTTACCAAAATTTCTTCACCTTCTTTAATAAATATCGGCGCGTAAACTATTAAACCATTATCTACTTTAATTTCTTTGGTAACATTGCCACCCGAGCTGTCGCCACGGACAGCGGGCGGAGCTTCTACCACTTTGTATTTTATCTTTTTCGGCAATTCAATACTAACGGGGCGGTCTTCATACAAACCGATAACGCAATCAATGCCTTCTTTTAGATATTTCGCGTCCGCGCCCACCAAATCGCCGTCCATTTCAATTTGTTCATAGTTGGACATATTCATAAACGCGAACCGCTCGCCGACTTTATACAAATATTGCATGGTCTGAAATTGAACTGACACGATATCTATCGTTTCGCTGGATTTGTAAGTATTTTCAATTACTTTGCCGGAGCCCAGCCCTTTCATGCGCGCGCGCGTAAAAGCGGCACCTTTACCAGGGTTAACATGTTGAAATTCTACGACCACAAATAGGTCGTTTGGGCCTTTAATGACAACGCCTTTGCGGATGTCGGAGGTTTGAGCCATAAATTTTATAATTAAAGAATAAAGATTGAAGATTATTTATTGAGCCGCCGCGATCTGACAATCTTCATTCTTTAATCTTTAATAATTTTCAGATAACTGGTCGCTGACTGATTGAAAAATTACTTCGTTAATATCTTTGGCGCCTGTAAATAACATTACCATTCGATCTACTCCGAGCGAACTACCACCGGCGCAATTGCCTGGAATACCACTTCTTAATGCTCCGATAAAATCCGGATCAACCGGCCAAGTTGAGCGGCCTAATTTTTCACGCAATGCTCGGTCTTTTTCTAAATTTTTCGCTTGCGCCTCGGCATCGGTCAGTTCGCCAAAGGCATTAGCCATTTCCAAACCATTAATATACAATTCAAATCGTTCGGCATAGCGATTGTCCGCGCTGGGTCGGGACAACGAACACATTTGCGCCGGATAATCATAGATAAACACCGGCTTATCTTTTCCTAAATTCGTTTCAATTTTATTTAAAAATATTTTGAAAAAATAATCTTCGTATTCGGCCTCACCTTCCAAACCACAATCTAATTTATTGGCCAAAATTTTTATAGTTTCAACTGTTAAATAATCATTTAACTCCACCCCTAAATATTCTTGCCAAATTTGACGCATACTTTTTCGGTCCCACGATTGCTCCCATCGCCACGCTCCCACCTCACCCTCGCCCTCTCCTCGGGCAGGAGAGGGAAATTTGACCGCTCCCAACTCCTTGCCTACAAATTTAAACAAGTTTTCCGTATCATCCATCACATCTTTCAGCGAACCCGGCGCCCGATACCATTCTAACATCGTAAATTCGGTGTTGTGCGTGCCGCCAAAACTTTCTGTGTTGCGAAAACATTTTGCCAATTGAAAAATATTGTTAAATCCGGCTGCTAATAATTTTTTTAAAGAAAACTCGGGCGAGGTTTGCAAATAAAACCTTTCGCTCCTACCGGTCGAATCATTAAAATCCACGGCCACCGGATTTAAATACGGCTCTTGCCCTGGCAAACGGAGTGCAATCGGCGTGTCGGCTTCCAAAAATTCAGCACTGATAAACCACTCACGAATTAAACTAATAATCCGCAAACGCGTTTCATAAATTTCTCGCAAACGGGGATTATTTTTTAATTCCGACCAAGTACTCATAAAAAATACAAACGCGACATGCCGTCGCACATCGCGCTTAAATTTTGCGCGTTTTAAATTACTTCGCGGTAATCGGCATCAAAGCCGCTTGACGGGCACGCTTAATGGCATTGGCCACTTGGCGCTGATGGCGGGCGCAGAGCCCACTACGGCGACGCGGAGCAATTTTCATGTACGAAGATACAAATCGGCGCAAAGATGTAATATCTTTATAATCCACCGCCAATTTGTGGTTAGTGCAATAATTGCACTTCTTCGGCACATGTGATTTTTTGTCGTTATTGCGATTATTGGTAATCATAATTTTTTAAAAAGGTATGTCTTCTACTTTAACTTCTTCTTCTACCACACCACCACTGTCCGGCAGGGGTTCGCTCATAGGCGCGACGCTCTGAGGGGCATAACTCGGACCACCGGTAGCGCCGGCGCGCGGACCACCTAACATTATCATACTCTCGGCGATGATTTCAGTGCGATACTTTTTCACGCCATCTTGACCGACCCAATCGCGTGTTTTCAAACGGCCTTCAATATATACTTGCGCCGCTTTTTTTAAATATTGCCCGCTAATCTCGGCTAACCGCCCCCACAATACCACATTGTGAAATTCCGTATCCTGTTGTTTTTGACCATCGGTTCCGGTCCACTGTCGTCCGGTCGCCACTGACACCGAAGCCACGGCTTTACCGGTAGTAGTGTTACGAATTTCCGGATCGCGAGTCAAACGACCGATTATCATGACACGATTTAAATCCATATGATTTATAATTACACACCCGGTGTCAAATCACCGGCTAAAATTTCATCTAATTTTTTGTTAATGTCAGTCATATCAACCGCGTTATCAACCGAGGTCGTGGCCGGCGCCGGAGTATAAGTAGAGGTGATAACAAGAGTCGGAACAACGGGCATTTCGGAAGGCGCGTCATCGGTCATCTCGCCCACGGTCGTCACACCGATAGCATTAGTGATATAAGAAATTTTTTGGTTAGGATTATATTTGGCGTTAAATTCAGTTATAACCGCGCGCAATAAATCACGTGATAGATTTAATTTTTCTTGAATGGTTTTGAGCGCGTCTGTTTCCACCGAAAATACAATGGTATAAAAATAACCGTAGCGAATTTGTTTAATCGGATAGGCCAAACGGGTTTTACCCATCGTGGTTAGGGTTGCTTCGGCATCAAATTCTTTTAACATTGCCAAAATCTCTTCCGAGCGTTTTTTGGCTTCGTTATCGTCCAAAGTGCCGGGCAAAGCCAGCAATAATTCGTATTTTTTCATAAATTAAAATTTTCCAATTTCGCCCGCAGCCAATCCGGTCTGCTATTAGGCAAAAATATAATACCAGTATTTAATAAAAAAGTCAATATCTCTAATACAAAACCCCCTGGCACTGGCCAAGGGGTTTAAAATCTTATTTTTTCTGATTATTTATTACTGTCATTTTTTTCCTCTTTCTGCTCGGAAACTACTGGATTTTCGGCTATTTTTCCATCTTTTTGGCGTTTATAGGCAAACCAACCGCCACTGATAATTACTACCGCGATTAAAGCGGAAAGGGCAATTACCCAATTATTTTCCGAATTAAAGACACGGGCGAAATAACCGCTGTCTTTGGAACCAAAACCGATATTTTCACCGGCTTGAGCCGTTGGCACTAAACCATTATTATCACTCGTGGTGGCCAATTGGATTTCTAACGGATTAGTATTGGTTAAAATGGACGGATCGGTTATTTTTATTCCGCTAACCGCGACCACCGCCACCGGTTGAGTGACGCTAATAGGCGTATTGTTGGAAACCGGAGTGTTACCGGAATTATTATTGGTTGAAGTAGAATTATTGCCGTTACCGTTACCATTATCGCCCGGATTTCCTTGTCCGCCTAAATTAGCCAGCACAATTGTTAGGGCGCGGGGCTCGGTAACACCACCGGAAGATGATCGGTATTTAACATAAACTGTCTTCTGGCCATTGCCATCGGATAAAGTAAACGCGGTGCTCGTGGTATAATTTACCCAAGACGCGCCGGTAAAATTATTATTTTCTGACACCATCATTTCAGTGGCATTAGTAACATCGGAATTGATGTGAATGGTAGTGGTGGATATTGGGCCTTGTTCGATTATGGCGCTAGTGATAATGGTCGGAACTACAACTGAAGAACCGCCGCCGCAATTACCACAACCATTTCCAGAGCCATTATCATTGCCGTCACTGTCATCACCGTCTTCTTCGGTGGTCGTGGCGGTGTCAACCGCCATTGCCAAAGTAGAAGTGGAAAATATATCTGAATAAGCGCTGGTATTAGTGCCATCGTTAGAACTTATTTGGATATTGTATAAAGTATCAGGTGACAAATCATTTAATTGATAAATAACTGTTTCGGTATTATACGGCGTACCAGAAGAATTCACCAAGATATTATAATTGGTGGCGCCAAATACCTCATCCCAAAAAAATTGGATGGAATTGGTGGTTATCTCGCCAAATGTAAGTTGGGTAGGCGGAACCAAAGTGGTATTATTAATATTAATATCACCGGAAACAAGACTGTCCCCAATCGCCAAATCGGTCTGAGCTTTGATTCTTAATTTTATTGCGCCGTTAGTAAGCGCATCTAACAATACAGCTTCACTGTCCCAGTCCAAACCAGCTCTCGTGCCTCTGGTATCAAAAGCAAACGATACTGTCGTGCCACTTGGTAAATTGGTAATTGTACCTGCGGATAAATTAACGGCTGAATCGGTCGAAGGATCAAACACAACATTTTTCAATTTGGCAATATGCCAATTTAAACCATTATTAGCGGAATATTCAAAAGTCAAATCCATCAAATCAGTATTGGGATTGCTAACCAAAATACTGGCATTAACATAACCGCTGTTGTCCGTGCTTTGGACCGGCTGTGTGACAAAATTTAATACCGGAGTGGCATTTTCATAAACAGACGGAGTAAAGCTATAGAAGCTATTGTCATTATCGGACAAAACCACTAACTCACCATTAATCTGGCCGACGTTTTGGCCAAAATGGTTAAGATCACTTACTTGACCAAATACTCTGGTAGTTTCAGTCGTATTAGACCAAACACCGGATTTTTCAAAAATATATGCGGCACCATACTCATAACCTGGATTCCATTGTCCGCCACAACGACTAGAATTCGCACAGACAAAATCATGATTACTATAAGGCGAACCAATCATAATATGGCTACCACTAACAGAAACACTGGCACCAAAACGATTACCATGGTTAGGATCGGACGGCTGCAAAACTGCCGTTTCTGTCGTATCAGCCCAATTTCCAGAAGATCCTTCATATACAAATACTTTACCCAAATATGAATCCCCAATCGCTATGGTGTTGCCGTCATCAGAAATATCCAAAGAAGAACCAAATGAATTGTTACTATAACCAGCACTTTCGGTTAATAGCACCGGCGCACCCACATCCGTCCAACCGGTAGCCGGACGATTATAAACTAAAACTTTATGATTAAGTTCTCTAGCCTTTAATCTAATAACAATATTATCTGCGCTCATGGCCAAAGTATAACCAAACAAACTATAATTACCAGAATAACCAGTGCTGGCTGGATCTAATATGGCCGTAGCAGTAGAAGTTGACTCCCAAACTCCGCCCGGGGCGGTATAAACATAAACCAAACCATTGCCACGACCATGATCAGAAACTACCACAGTATCACCACCCACACCGACGTTATAAGCGGAAAACGTTGACGCGCCCTCTGCCGGCAACGACAAAATAGCAGTCTCGGTAGAATCAGACCAACTACCATTTTTCCTAAACACATATGCCTTGTTAGAATTGGAACGAGTACCTACCACTACGGTATTTTCATCCATTGCCACCCCATTTAAAAAACCACCAAAATTACTATCACCGTCAGATGGGGTTAATACCGCGACTGGATTAAAATTTGTGCCACTTTTTTCATATAAATACACACCGCTGCCATTGGACAACAAAGCCACGTAATTGCCATACGTCACCAAGGAATTGGCGGAAATCGCCTCTGCTTCTGATTGGGTGGTACCAAGCCAGGTAGACGCGCTCGCAGTACCGGCAACAGCAAAAATGCTAAAAATTAAACTAAAAGCAAAAATCAGACCTAAAACGGCCGGCAAACGCTTACTTTCTCTCCAAGTGGCGTAAAACATACAGTTTTTGGCTAAAATTAGATGAATTAACGATATATTGCGATTTTTAAGTATTTTATCGTGAAATAACAAGCAAGTATAGCACATTTTGACTATTTTGTCAATACCCAGATTTTGTGGTATAATAATAGTGATAAATGTCAAAATCCAAATATCCAATTTCCAATCAAATCCAAAATCCTAATTGCAAATTTGGCATTTTGACTTTGACATTGATTTGACATTGGAAATTGGAAATTTGACATTAACAATTGTATGCTCCAACCAAAAACTTTTAAATCCGCTTTGGCAAAACTTAAACAGCCATTAGATGCCAAAACCTTGCGCGCTTTTACGGTCAAAGCCACCAAATTAAAAAAACCTTTGGAAGATGTTCTGATTGCCGAAAACGCGCTGGACGAAACCGAACTTTATCAACGTGCAGCGGAAATTTTGGATATACCATTTATCGGATTGAAGGGGCGAGAAATAAAACAGGATATTATTAATTTAATTCCCGGACCGGTGGCGGGCACGCACCAAGTGGTAGCGTTTGAAAAAGAAAAAGACGCGATTAAATTGGCGATGGCTGATCCGACTGATATTCAAACCATTGAATTTTTACGACGCAAAACCGGATTGGAGCCAAAAGTATATATGACCGCGCCGTCGGATTTGCGCGAGGCCTTGCGTTCATATCATACGGAATTGGAAGAACATTTGCGTATAATCCAAGAGGGCGCGGAGGGTGTTGCGGGCGGGGATTTAAAAAAAGTGGCGGCCGAATTGCCGGTTATTAATATCGTCAACAGTATTTTGGAACATGCGGTTTATGAAAATGCGTCTGATATTCATATTGAACCATTGGAAAAAGAGGTTTTGGTGCGCTATCGCATTGACGGTATTTTAAAATTGGCGATGACCTTGCCGAAGACAATTCAAAACGGCGCGGTCGCGCGTATTAAAATTTTGGCCAACTTAAAATTAGACGAACACATGGCGCCACAGGATGGCCGTTTTAAAATTCAAGTGCAAGATGACAAGTTGGCGTTTCGTGTTTCAATTATTCCGGTTTATGATGGCGAAAAAATTGTAATGCGTTTATTACACGAAGGCGCGAAACCATTGACGCTGGAACAATTAGGATTTTTAGAAAAACCGAAAGAAATTGTCAAAGAAGCAATCAAAAAACCGCACGGCATGATTCTCGTTACCGGTCCGACCGGCTCTGGTAAAACTACCACGCTGTATTCGGTGCTGGGAATTTTAAATCAGCCGGGGGTAAATATTTCCACCGTGGAAGACCCGATTGAATATCGCATTTCCGGCGTTAATCAAAGTCAGGTAAACCCCAAAGCAAATTTTACTTTTGCGACCGGTTTACGCGCGCTCCTACGTCAAGACCCAAATATTATTATGGTCGGAGAAATCCGTGACCAGGAAACGGCCGAAATCGCGATTAACGCGGCCATGACTGGACATCTCGTGCTCGCAACCTTGCACACAAACGACGCGCCAACGGCTCTGCCGCGCTTGACTGATATGGGTGTGCCACCGTTTCTCGTGGCGTTTACCGCTAATATCATTATTGCCCAACGCTTGGTGCGAAAAATTTGCCAATTTTGTAAAAAAGAATTTAAGTTAGATAAAACCGCTACGGCCGAATTAGCCAAAGCATTTGACGCCAACCGTTTTGAAAAATTATTAACACAACATACGGAAACAAAAAAATTAAAAAATGATGGCTCGTTTTATCAAGGCGCCGGCTGTCATCGTTGCGGTCAAACCGGTTACAAAGGCCGACAGGGAATTTACGAAGTGTTAGAAATCACGCCGGAAATTTCCGCGCTAATTAACGCGCACGGCACGGCCGACGATATTAAAAAAACCGCGCGTGTCCAAGGAATGTTAACGATGATGGAAGACGGATTAATTAAAGCGAAATTGGGAGTAACGACGATAAGCGAAATTTTGCGGGTTACCAAGGAGTAAAACGATAATGTCAAAATCCTAATATCAAATTTGACATTTTGGCTTTGACATTGATTTGACATTGGAAATTGGAAATTTGACATTAAAAATATTGTCATGAAAAAAATATCCTCAAAAAATAATTCCGATCTTTTTGAAAAAATAAAAGCCTGGTTTGCCAAGGTCACTTTTCATGTTCCCTTCACCCAAAAAATGATGTTTGCTTATCACTTGCAAACCATGACCGAGGCGGGGCTACCCATTGTCAACGCGCTGAAAGTTTTAAGTGAAGAATTGGATAATAAAAAAATGCGCACTGCTGTTGGCGCGATAAAATTGGAAGTGGAAAAAGGCAAACAATTAAGCGAGGCCTTAACATTATTTCCAAAAATTTTTCCGCCGGTATATATTAGTATGATCGCGGCCGGTGAATCGGCCGGACAATTGGAAGAATCATTGCGCCAAATTTCAACGCAGATGAAAAAAACGCACCAACTGACTAGCACTATTCGCGGGGCCATGATTTATCCTTTGATAATTGTTATCGCAATGGTAGGCATCGGGTTAGAAATGGTAATTTTTGTCTTACCAAAAATAATTGGCATGTTTAATGATTTTAAGGCCGAATTACCGCTGGCCACGAGAATTCTAGTCGCCGTGGTTAATTTTATGCAAAGTTATGGCATTTTCGCGATTGCGGGTTTTATTGGTTTGGTGGTTTTAATCGTTTATCTTATTCATCGTCCGGAAATAAAAAAACGGGTTCACAAATTTAATTTACATTTACCAATTTTCGGTGGGGTAATCAAACAAATAAATCTGGCGCGCTTTTCTATCACCTTGTCATCACTTTTGCAAAGCACTGTACCAATAATTGAAGCCGTCAAAATTACCGCCCAAGTCCAGGGCAATGTTACTTACCGCGACGCGCTTCTGACGGTGTCGGAAGATTTAAAAAAAGGCGAAACTCTGTCCGAAACATTAGCGCGTCATCGCTTGGTTTTTCCGCCAATGGTTACTGAAATGATTATGGTCGGGGAAGAATCGGGGAAAATTGAACACATGCTCGCGGAAATCGCCGATTACTATAGTAATGAAGTGGACGGCACAATGAAAAATTTTTCCGCCATTATTGAACCGGTAATTATTTTAATTTTGGGCCTCGCGGTCGCGGGCGTGGCCGTGGCGGTAATTATGCCAATGTATAGTTTGGCGCAACAATTTTAATCCCGCTTCGCCTGGAGGCTACGCAGGATAAATAATTCTAAACCAATGTTTTTACGCAATCCTTTTCACGGCGCTTTTGGTCTGGATATCGGAGACCTATCTTTGAAATTGGCTAAACTGAAAAAAAAACCCGGCTATTTCGGCCGGCCGGACAGTTACACGGTAACAACATTGCGTGCGATTAGTTTGCCACCCGGGATAATTGTTAATGGTGAAATTCAACAGCCGGAATTAGCGCGTAAAAAATTATTACTACTTCTTGGTAAAGAAGGAGGTAAATTTGAAGAAATTAAAACGCCGTGGGTGGTAGCGGATTTACCCGAACCAAAAACATTTTTAAAATTAATTGAAGTGCCAAGTGAAGACGGCGAATTGAGTAGTGATGACGTGCTCTACCAAGCGTCTAAACATCTGCCGTTTGATTTAGACGAGGCCTACTTGGATTGGCAAATTATCAATTATGACTCCAAAAGTAATGTCGCCCACATTTTAATCGGCGCCGTGCCTAAAATAATTTCTGATTCTTACACCTATTTTCTGGAATCGGCCGGCTTGAGCCCAATCACTTTGGAAATAGAAGCGCTCACTTTGGCGCGCGCTTTAATTACCGCCGGCAAAGAATACCATAACGAAGCCCGCGCGATTTTGGATTTGGGCGCGACCCGTTCCTGCCTCATTATTTACGACCACAACACCCTGCAATTTTCCATGAATATTAATTTTTCCGGCGAACTTATTAATACCGCGCTTGTACAAGAATTAAAAATGGAATACGCTGACGCCGAACAATTAAAAATTAAACAAGGATTAACGCCAGCCAAAAATTCACCGCGCTACTTAACAATTATGACCCGTCTGACCAACAAATTAGCCGAAGATGTTAGGCGAGCGATAGATTTTTATAATGACCGCTTTCCCAACCCGAACCCGGTAACGCACATCACCATGGCCGGTGGGGTGGCCAATTTGAATAACTTGGATAATTTTTTATCGCGGAAATTAAAAATCTCCACCCACCCGGGCAATGCTTGGAAAAATTTATTACCGGGAAAAATAATCGCGCGGGAAAAACAGGCGCGCGGACTGGTAGCGGCGTCAGTATTAGGACTGGCTTTACGCGCCCTGCAAAAACCTTAATAAAAACATGCTCTACCAACCCACCATCAATTTACTGCCCGACCATAAAAAAACCAATCTCAAAACCTTGGTCAAATTTATTTTTGCCCGAGATTTATTAGAAATATCGTTATTATTTTATACCTTATTGGCAATAGTATTTATTTGGAGCTGGCTCACCCTACTAACCGAATATAACAACATCGCTCAAAGTTCCACGCTCGTTAATCGCGAAAATTCCGCCCGGAGCCAACTGGTGCGAGAAAATAATAATATTCTACGACAATTCAATCGTTCGGCCACAGGTTATGTCGCCTTAACACCCAAGTTAAATGAAATAATAGTCACTTTACCGGTAGACATTAAACTAAACACGGTCAATTTTGGACAAGGACAAAAACAATTGCTTTTATACGGTACCGCACGCACGCGCCAGGCGCTTTTAAAATATGAAAAAATCGTCCGCTCCTACCCTTGGCTCAAAAATGTCTCCACGCCGATTTCTCAACTGTTTGAAAAAGAGAATATTAGTTTTGAAATTAAAGCCGAATTAAAATCATCCAACTGATATGCGTCTGAATTTTGAAACCAAAACAAAAATATTTGTAACCGGCCTGGGAATAATCATGGTCGTAGTTATCGTGGGCGCGATTTTACCGACTGCGCGCGATATTTATGGTATCAACCGCGACACTCTTAATCTCAAAAATTATTTGGATCAAAAATACAAAAACGTCATGACCTTACGGCGGTCGTCGCAAAAAATAGACGACATCAAGAAACAAACTGACATTTTTTCGGCTACACTCTATCATCGCGGTGACGAATTAAAACTAATCACTTTTTTGGAAAATACCGCGACCAATAATAAACTCACTCAAAAAATCCAAGCGCCTAATTTAGATAAGCCCGAAAATAAAATTATCAAATTATCACTATCTTTAAACGGCGCCTATCCTGACATTTTAAAATACCTATCAGATCTAGAAAAAGCCCCATATTTTTTGGTATTAAACCGGATCCAAGTTAGCACCGCGTCGGAACGAATAAAACGCGATGTGGCTGTGCCCGCGAACTTAAACCTTGATCTTGAGATGCAATTATATGTCTCTGAGTAAAAAAAACCCAACCGCTCGGCTTAAAAAAATACCAGTCGGTAACAACTATTTGTGGTGGCGAGTGACCAGTATTATTGTAGTCGGCGCGATGTTTGGTAGCGCGCTATTTTCAATCTGGTTCATTTATAGTAATATCTATACTACGATTTCCAACACCGCCGCGATTGCGGTCTGGGAATCAACGCCGTCAACGGACGCGGTGGACATCACGGCTTATGAACAAGCGCAAAAAAATTTACTGTTAAAATCCACTACGACCGAATGGCCAGCCAATCCGCGCGATATTTTTAATTATGCTGATGCCACTACCACGACCAGCGCCACTACCAGTACTACCCTATGAAAAAAAATAATTTCACTTGGTTTGTTTTAGGACGAGAACCGGAAATATCCACGGCGGAAATCACCACGGTTTTAAAATTACCAAATGAAGCGGTTAAATTTTTGGCGGAAAATATTTTAAAAATTAATACGGCCGTGGAAACCGATTTAATTAAACGTTTAGGCGGAACAATTAAGATCGCCGAAGAGGTCGGCTCGGAATTAACAGAAAACGAATTAAAAGAAAAAATTATTGCAGAACTGCAAACCATTACCGGCAAAATCCATTTTGGCATCAGTTTATATGATAAGTCCGGACAAATTGGCGTTAAGCCATTTGCCTTGGACATAAAAAAAGAATTGAAAAAGAATGGCCTGTCAGTGCGTTATGTGCCGAGCGATGAACATAACCAGTTATCTTCGGCAACCGTATTTCACAACCAACTCACTACTAAAGGACGGGAGTTTTTAATCACCAAAACTGCTGACGGTTTTGCTTTGGCCAAAACAATTGCCATTCAACCGTTTGAAGAATTAGGCGCGCGCGACTTTGGACGACCGGGACGCGATGATTTTTCGGGCATGTTGCCGCCGAAGTTGGCGATGATGATGATAAATTTGGCGCAAGCAGATTTGGACGCGACCTTGCTCGATCCATTTTGTGGTTCGGGGACAATTTTGACCGAGGCGATGATTTTGGGTTATAAAAATTTAATCGGGAGTGATATATCTGAAAAAGCGATAGCGGATACACGAAAAAATGTGGAGTGGACGGCACGGCAATTTCCAATTTCAAATTTCAAATTTCCAATCAATTCTCAATTTCCAATTTACAATATTGATATTGATAATTTAGAGAAAAAAATAAAACCCCATTCAATTGACACAATCATCACCGAATCATATTTAGGAAAACCATTAACCGGACGTGAAAGCGAAAGCGAGTTACGATTACAAGTTGGCGAATTAAAAACCTTGTATTTAAATGCTTTTCGCGCGTTTACAAAATTGTTAAAAAAAGATGGCACAGTAATTTTTATTATTCCCCGTTTTTTTTCACGCGGGCAGTGGATCACGATTAATTGCGAATCGGAAATAAATAATTTAGGATTTAAAACGGTCTCGCTTCAACAAAAAAAGCCATACTTGTTGTATGGCCGGCCGGGACAGCGAGTAGGGCGGGAGATTTGGAGGTTCAAAAAAGTATAGCGAAATGTCAAATTTCCAATTTCCAATGTCAAATCAAATCCAAAGCTCAAATACTAAATTTGACATTAAGATTTTGACATTGATTTGACATTGGAAATTTAGATTTTGAAATTATTAATACTTATTCTAACTCCATAAGAATAATCAGGTACTAACATGGAAATACACAACATCTCCATCTCTCACGACATAATCTTTTCCCTCTAATCGGAGTTTTCCGGTTTCTTTTATTTTTGACCAACCGTGGTGCGTAACAAAATCTTGCCAGTCACAAACATCGGCTTTAATAAAACCTTTGATAAAATCCGTGTGAATGACTCCGGCCGCTTCCGGGGCCCTCGCGCCATTTTTTACCGTCCAAGCGCGCGTTTCCGGTTCGCCCGAAGTTAGAAAAGTTATTAAATCCAATAATTTGTAACTGGCGACAACTAATTTATCCAAACCGGTTTCGGTAATGCCAGCAGTTTTTAAATATTCTTTGGCTTCCTCCACACTCAAATCTGCCAATTCCGCTTCCAACTTGGCACAAACGTTTATTTGCGTTGTCATCCCGAGCGAGGACTCCCGACTTAGTCGGGACGAGGGATCTCCATTGGCAATCAATTGGGATAGAGATTCCTCCTTCGTCGTCGGAGTAACAATTGGTGAAATTCCGCCCCCTTCGTCAGTATTCACCACATACAACATCGGTTTGGCTGTCAACAGCTGTAATTTTTTTAAAATTATTTTTTCATCATCATTGTATTCTAACGCGCGCGCCGGTTTGCCGGCCTCGAGCTGGGCATTAATTTTTGTCAATAATTCAATTTCTTTTTCTTTGTCTTTTGCCACCGAACCTTTGGTATCTTTTTTGGCAGTGCTTAATCTTTTGGTAACAACTTGTAAATCCGCCAACGCCAATTCTAAATTAATCACCTCGCTATCATTCTTTGGGTCCACTTTATTATTCACATGAATAACATTACTATCCGAAAACGCGCGCACTACTTGCGCGATGGCGTCCACTTCGCGAATATGTGATAAAAATTTATTACCCAAACCCTCGCCTTCGCTCGCGCCTTTTACCAAACCGGCAATATCCACAAATTCAATCACCGTTGGGATAATTTTTTTTGATTTAGAAATTTCGGATAACTTTGCTAACCGCTCATCCGGAACCGCGACTACGCCCACATTCGGATCAATAGTGCAAAAAGGATAATTGGCAGCGTCCGCTTGCTTACTGCGCGTCAAAGCATTAAATAAAGTTGATTTACCGACATTTGGCAATCCGACAATCCCGATGGAAAAAGACATAAAATTTTTTAAAAAACTTCCTTGAACAGGAAGTTTTGTGGACCCGAAGGGAATCGAACCCTTAACTCATCCATGCCATGGACGTGTATTACCGTTATACTACGGGCCCTTAAAAAACAATTAGATTATACAATCAACTTTCAATTTCGTCAAGGTGCTGGTTCCGAGGATGGAATTTCAACCGGTGCTGGCGCTGGTTCAGGGGTGGGCTCAACAACTACCGGCGCTGGTTCAGGCACAGGCGTTGTTTCTGGTGTTGGCTCAACTGTGGCAGTCGGTTCCTGGGTTAGGATTTCAACCGGTGCTGGCGCTGGCTCAGTAGTTGAGGTTGTGGTTGATTCAATAACCAGTGGCGTTTCGGTGGTTAAGGTGGTTGACGAACCGCTAGAATCGCCAGAGGAAACGGGCGTGTCTATTATTGGTTCACTAACCGGCGCGCTTACCGGAGTATTGGGATCTTTTTGCTTTACCACCACCACCCAATCAAAAGTCGCGTTACTTGTGCCATTCCCTACTTCTTTTACCGTAAAACCAGTCGCATTTTTATCAGTTACATACACACCCATTGCTTCGCCCGATGTTAAAGTTACACTTACTTTTAATATCGCGTCCGTATCAATAATTTCCTGCGCGGCAACATCAAAAGTAACCCGCGCTTCACCATTCATCAACTGTGATGAGCTGGAAAATACAAATTCCGCGGCCGGTGATTGCAAACCATACATTTCTTTTTGCCCACTCGTGGTGTCAACGCGCGTGATAAACCAACCATCAGCGTTTATTTCCCACCGACCATTCAAGCCGGAAATCGCCGCTACGCCCAACAAACTGCCACCATGTAAATTCAAATTACCACTGCTATACACCAAATTACCGCCACTTGGCTCCACTGTCAAATCACTTGGATTAGAATTAATATTCACACCTTGACTCTGCGCCAAAGTTTCTAAGTCACTCTTAATATCATTGATAGTTTGCCCACGCGAATTGACCCAACCGGTGCGGATTAAAGCCATAATTTTCCCGGTTCCGCCGACATCGGCAAAACTATCCAAAGCCACACCCACAATACCCACCATCTTCAAACCATTATCATCTTCCGGATTATATTTCATCGCGTAACCGGGAAGCGATGCCGACACTAATAAATCACCACGCTTAATCGCGCCGTTTTCACTGGAAATTTTAACTGGCACGCGACCAATCATAGCCATGACAGCGGTGTAATCAGTTTTACCATCACCAACTACGATGGTTGGAGCGGTAGAAATTACTCCAGCCACGGATTGACTATATGCCTCACTACTACGGCGATAGGTATCAATATTATTTGGATCAACCACGACCACATCGCCAGCTTCGGCGATATCATCAACGGCAATATCAACGCGTTCGGCCAAGTCACCGGGATTACCATCGGCCCCAACAGTGGCTGAAAACGCATGCAAACTACCTACTGTATTAACATCACCATTGGCGGAGACGGAAAATACTGGTGCGTTATTAGAACGTAAAGACAAAATATATCTATCAGCGGCAGACAAAGAAAAATTAGCAACATTAAAAATAAAAGCGGTTGAGCTGGTGAAGCTGCCAACATTATTTAAAAAGATAGTGGAGGTAGATAGAGTTACATCTCCAGATACAGTTAAGGCGGTAATAGTGGTAATAGCCAAAGTAGAAGTGCCAGAAATATAAATTGCCCCGTCGGTATAAATATTACCATTAACACCCAAATCGCCTTCGGTGTATAAACTGTTGTTATTAGTTAAAACAAAACCAGTGTTGGCAATACTCTCGGAATTCGCGCCCACTAAAAAATTATCCAACACAAACGAATCGCCGTCGGTAGAACTGGCGCTCAAATAAATTTTATTCACACCGGCGTTATCATATAATCTTAACAATCCTGATTTGGCGTTACCGGTACTGCCAATATCCACGCGCGCATAACCACTAGTCATATCAACGACAAAAATCGGACTATCGCCAACAGTGGCAGAAGGCGCGGATGTGGTCGCCACTAACATAAATCTTGGCCCAACCGTGGTATCACCCCAAATTGCTACCGCTCCGTTAGTGGAAGATGCGCCATTACCGATAGATAAAGACGCATAATCATTTCCACCAATATTTGCCCCGGTAAAATTAAAATAATTATTACCAACCAAAATTGTGGTGCTGTTGGTGGTAAGAGTACTACTAACATTAAGCACGGTGGTATTAAGAGTAGTGCCGTCTGACAAACAATTTCCACCGACCGCGAAACATCCGCTGGTGATATTAATGCTACTATTAAAAGTAGAAGTGTTAGTTGATGACACCGTTAAACTTCCATTTATCGTCAAGGCACTCGCGCTAAAATCACCATAAATCAAAGGCGAATCTGTGTTGGAATTGGCAATATATAATTTATTAGAGCCTGTCTCGTTATAACCGGCTTGATTGCCTAAAAACACATTACCGGCCCCAATAATATTCAAATAACCAGAGCGCGCGCCCAAAAAAGTATTGGAATACCCGGAAGTAACACTTGATCCGGCGTATTCGCCAATAAATACATTATAATTACCGGTAATGTTGGCAGTGCCGGCGTATGCTCCAAAAAACGAATTATTGCCGCCTTCAGTATTAGCAATGCCGGCGTAGGCTCCAAAAAACGAATTAATGCTACCGCTGGTATTGGCACTGGCCACTTGAGCACCAAAAAACGAATTACCCAGACCGGTAGTGTTAAGCCCCCCCGCCCCCGAACCAACAAAGACATTACTACTACCAGATGTGTTGCTAGCGCCAGCGGTCGCCCCGATAAAGGTGTTCCCGGCCGATGAGGTATTAGTCTGCCCGGCATTAAGACCAATAAAAGTATTGTTATAACCAGAATCATTGTTTTGGCCGGCTCCACTGCCAACAAACACATTACCTGTGCCGGTTGCACTGTGCCCGGCATTTACCCCTAAAGCAACTGATGACGCGCCACCGGTAATTGACAATAAATTACTGCCGGAATATTTTATCGTACCGGTTGCTAAATTAAGATTGCCGACCAAATTAATATTACCTTTAACATTTAATCTTTCGGTAAGTGTTGTGGTGCCAATTCCAACATTGCCGGTCGCAATAAAATTAGTGCTGGTAGCATTACCGGTAACAGTTAAACCGCCACCAACCGATAAATTACCGGAAAAAGAACCAACACCGGTAACATCAAGCGCCAAACCGCTGGCAACCGTAGTCGCGCCAATCGCAATATTTTTTAAACTAAACTGATCGGCCTGATTGATATAATACCCCGCGACATTGTCCGTTGCAACCACCGTAGCGCCATCGGCCGTAACGTCAATATCATACCAAACCCCACTCGTAGCTGACGTTGAAGTGGCCCAAGTGGAACCATAATCACCAGATATATATAACGCCCCACCCGAAATTCCGGCCACTTGATATTTACCATCGCCATCCATACCGACCGCGCTCCAAGCTCCGGTCGGAGCGGTAGTGGTTGTCCAAGAATAGCCGTAATTAGTGGAAAGATAAAGATTGCCACTATTCACTCCGGCCAATACTACCCGCCCATCAGCCGACATAACCACGCTGTCCCAATCATTGGCACTGGCTTTAGCAACCCAAGTACTACCATAATCAACCGAAAGATAAATATTGCCGGTGCTTGAAACAGTGGCAATTTGTAATTTACCGTCCGATGACATGGCCACACCGGTCCAAGCGCGACTGCTGTCTTTGGCGATCCAGGTAACACCAAAATCAGCAGAAATATAAACGCTATCACCGGTGGCCACGGCCGTTTGATATTTACCATCGGCCGACATTGCAATACCTGTCCAATTTTTTGTCAAAGCGGATGAGGTCGCCCAAGTGGCGCCATAATCAATGGAACGATGAATCCCGCCATTATCAATCACAGCCGACATAATTTTACCATCAACGGACATCGCGATATCCTCCCAATTTTGAACGCTAGCCACCAATTGAACATCAGCATCAAAACCGGAAAACAGCCCGATTTGATTGCCATCTAAAACTATTGCTAAAATTTCCCCATCAGCCGAACCAGCCGAACCCTTCATAGATAACGGTGCCTCACTCAAAACAAAATTATCCGCTACTTGAACTACCCAATTATTATTTTTTATTTTTGTTCGGCCAAAATATGCTCCACCTTCTAATTGTGACAAGGCCATTTGGTCAACTGATAAATATGATTGTTTTAAAGTGGAAGAAGTGGCCGAAGCGATATTGGTGTTGTGGACTGTGAGCAAAGTACCTGGGTTGGTGGTACCGATACCAACATTACCAGTTGTACTCACAATACTAATCGCCGAAGTCGCGGTCCAAGTAGAACCAGCGGAGAATAAAATTTGGCCATCAATACTAGACGGCAAACCGCTACCAGTAGAGGTTGATAAGGCGTTGCCGTTCCAATAAAGGGTGTCACCAACATTATACAAAGTGGAAGAAGTAACGACCGGAGTGCTACTGGAAATAATAATACCTTGACTGCTAATGGTTAATTTGGAAATGGTGGTAGTGGCCAAAGTTGATGTGCCGGTTACATTTAATGTGCCAGAAAGAATGGTACTGCCAGAAACGTTTAAAGTGCCTAGATTGGAAATGCCAGTGGATGAAATATTTGTTAAAGTTGATGTGCCAGTGACAGTTAAGGCAGTGGCAGTGGTGGTAACGAGAGTGGAAGTGCCGGAAATATTAAGTGTGCCGGATATTACTTGATTACCAGTGGTAGTAGCGTTGCCGGAGACAGTAAGATTGCCGGTGATGTCGGTATTGCCCAGCGACAATGTGCCACCAAAAGTGGCATTGCCGATGACCGCCAAATTAGTAGTGGTTACTGTGCCGGTGGCGGTAATGCCACCGCCGAAGTAAGAATAGGTATCGGTGGCGGTGATACTGATGGGCCCGTTAGAGAGGATACCACCACTGCCGATTTGTAAACTGTTGGCGCCAACTATGCCTTGAGCGATGATGTCATTGCGCGATTGGATTTGGCCGACTTCGGCGGAGTGGGCGATTAGGGTGGAAAATTCGGCGCCGGAGAGATCGATGATGGAAATAGTATTTTCCCCACCATTGCCCGCAAGAGGCCCCGCATTAGCCACATAAGCATAACGACCGGAGACAAAAACTGATTGTGGATTTTTTCCAACCGGCGTAGTTGCCACTAAAACCGGTACCAACGGATTTAAAATATCCACAACCGAAAGATTGCCTAAATCATTTGCAGTAATACCCGTGCTAAAATACGCATAACGACCGGAAACAAATACGGACGACTGTACAAAACCGACAGAGGTGGTAGCCACTTGAACTGGGATAGCGGGGTTAGACACGTCCACTACAGAAATAAACAAATCAGAATCATGGGCCACATAAGCATAACGACCAGAGACAGCTATAGAACTAGGCCAAACACCAACAGAGGTCGTGGCAATTTGGACTGGAGACAAAGGATTAGATATGTCAACCACAGAAATGGTGCCGGATGCTCTATTCGCCACATAAGCATAACGACCGGAGACAAAAACTGATTGTGGGTAATCACCGACAGTGACAGCCGCAGCCAAAACCGGAGTCAGCGGATCTGATATATCAACAACCGCCAAGATATCTTGGCCTTGTAAGGTGGTATACAAATACCGACCGGAGATAAAAATAGAAGATGGGATACCCGGCAAATCCTGCTGGGTAGCAACAACAACAGGAGAAAATGGATTAGACACGTCCACGATGGATATAGTGCCATGTCCATAATTTCCAACATACGCATAACGACCAGAAACAAATACGGAACGCGGTGAATTTCCGACAGAAACTGTTGCTACCTGCACCGGCACGGTTGGTTTAGAAATATCAATTATAGTCATGGTGCTAGAAGCAGAATTGGCCACATAAGCATACCGACCAGAGACAAATATCGCAAACGGGTCGTTACCTGTTGATAGAGTCGCAATTTCTGTTATCCCAGAATTCCCATTCACCGGATTACTAATACTCCCCACCACTGTCAACGCTTGATCTGGCGTGGTCGTCCCAATACCTAACCTCCCACTCACCGTCGTCGTGACCATAGTCGTGGTTGCCGAAAAGGTCCAAGTGCCGGTAACCGTTTCATTGGATCCAAGTTTGGCGAATGATGAAGTGGCGAGACCATCTAGATATTTAGCGTTGAAAGCATAAGGAGCGGCAGTGATTTGTTTTCGGGGGGTAAGGGTTTGACTGCCGATGGTTACTTCTAAATATACACTACTGTTATTTTGAAAAATAGTTGGATCAATCGTGTTTGTACCACTACCACCAAGATCAACACTAAATATACCACTGGAAGGAGTAATACTAATTGTGCTCGTGGTTGGCAAAGTGCCGGAAGCAGTATAGAGCGCAGTGCCACCAGTTAAAGAGTCATACAAAACAAACTTCATTGATAAAGTAGATGACGCTGGTGAACCGCTTACTAATACTTTACCTTGGTAAGTAATTACTGATGGCGCGATCGCCGCGACCGCGCTATTTTGCCATAACCATAAACTAAAAATTGCGGACAAAAATATGGCGGATATTACAAAAATTCGGCTTGATAATTTTAATAAATTTTTCAATCCTATAATTGCCATAATCACTCACTTCTCTTCCATATATTATACCACATTTTTAATAAAATTACTCTGTGGATAAATCTTTCTTTTTTAACTTCGCGTCTGTCGCGATCGCGTCCTCTTCTTTACCGGTTAAATCCAGTACATCGGTCTTAGTCGTCTCGTAATTTTCATGCTCATAGGTAACATAATACTTATTATCACCGGCCAAAAAGTTATACCGCCCGTGTTTATCAGTAACTTCGGTGGCCACCAATTTATTAAATTTGGTATCAAACAAACGCGCCACCGTGCGCCCCACCGGTTTACTCGTGACAGTATCGGAAACAATTCCCCAGCCCTTGGCAGTTTTTGGTTTTGCCAAACGTCTAAATACCAACATCAAACCAATATGCGCCCCGGCCAAAACCCACATATACCAACGCGGTGAAATATATAACGCGACCAAAGTGAAAACCAAACCCAAACCGGACACGCCCGACTGCACTTTACGCCAAAACCGCTCACGCAAAATCCGTTTCGGCGTTTTACCATCTCCGGACGGATCAAGCGGGACATTGGCCGTAATCAAAACATTTTTTTCATTAACAATAATTTCTTCACCATGATAAATATCCGGCCGATTGCCGTCGTGCGTAATACCGGCTAACAACACGGAGGGAAAAGTCATATTCATTTTTACCACTTGCAGACGATATTTGCCTGGTGGCATAATAAACGCATAACGACCGTGTTCGTCGGTAACACGCGAACGCAACAATTTGCCGGTGGTCGCGTCAAACAAACGCACGATTGCCAAATCAATTGGCATTTTGCTCAAAGAATTATAAACCATGCCCCACTGTTTGCGTTTGCCCCGACCGATAAGTAAAAGCGGTTGTAAAAATAAGAAACGTAACAGCGCCAACAAATTCCACCACGGCACCACCAAAATCGTCCCCACCGCTGACACCCCTACTGCCACCGGCGCCACTACCTGCTGGGCGACTTGCTCCACTGCCGGATTATCGGCAACATCATTTACCGCTTGTAGAGCCAACCCCCGCGCCGCGTCTATGGCCCCTAACCAATTAGTCGGCATTTTAATTAAATCAATATTCGCGTTAATGGAATTATTTTTTACCTCATAAATTTGAACAGTCCGTTCATAAAATCCCTCCTTGTTTGCGCGCACGAGGTAGTGACCAGGCAATACCGACCAGCCATATAACCCGCTCGCGCTCGTCAAAACCGGATTAGTTTGACCGTATTCACCCAAATATATTTTTTCATTATTGGTATCAAGCAAAAACATTTCCACGCCCGCAATTAGCTCACCACCACTTTCCACTTGCCCCCAAGGCAAACAATTTATTTTAATCAATACGCTATCCTGTTGGCCATTGCCATAATCAATATTTAAATAAGCGCTATGCACACCAACAAATGGCAAAGTAAAATCTGAATAATAAATATTATCCACCGCATTAAAGCCAAACTGATAAGTGGCCCCTTCCAAAACCAAGGTAACTGCCTGGGGAGTAATTGCCGGCGCGACCGCCACAGTAAAGTTACTACCAGCCAAACTGCTCACCACTTCATTAACCGGCGCCAAAGGAATTTGACGATTACCGGCAAAAAATTTAATATCATTAACATTCAACTGTAAAAAACTCGGCACCGTGTCGTCACTTTCGTCATTATCACCAGCGCTCACGCAACCGGTGTCATTGCCAAAATCAATTTGGCCGTCGCCATCGTTGTCTTGCTGGTCCGAACAAGCCACGACATCAAAAAGGACACATTGCGGGTCGGGGAATCCGGCACAGTCAGGGTCTTCGCAATCACTTTCAAAATCATCGCCGTTATCATTAAACAAGTTACCGCAAATCTCATCTTCGTGTAATGCTAAACATACCGCATTGCCAGCGCAACTCGGATCATCACAATTTTCCAAGCCATCACCATTTTCATCATGACACACTTCCTCAATTACACAGTGGGGGTGGGAGAAACAAGAGTCTAAATCACCACAATCAGCATCACCATCGCCATCATCGTCAACATCACCGTTATCACAATCCTCTAAACCAAATGCTAAAACTTCGCCATTTACCGATACCCCTTGGCTTTGTTGGTCAAAAATATCTACGACATAAATCGTATAGGTATAATTGATATTAAAATCAATCCCATAATCGATAAATAAACTATCCAATGGATCAACCGGCAACTCTACCAATGTGGCCGGATCGCCGGTAACTTGACGATTTAATATAATATGGTCGTAATACGGAGAATCAGGCAAATCCCAACTTAAAGTAATTGCTTCAAATGACGGTGATAATTCAAAATGACCAACATCGGCCACGGCCGGCGCCGGCAAAGTAGTAAAGGTAGCATCCAAAGTGGTGGTGGTATTATTCGGTTCATCATTGGCGATAATTTGAAAATGATAGGTAGTATCCGGCCATAAACCCAGCACTGAAATTGTGTGTGTGGTAGCCAAAACCGCGTCCAAGGCCGTACTGCTGGCATAAGAAAAGTCGGAACTAAATTTAATTTGCGCTGTCGTCAACTCGTTGGTATCAAATGAAATTGTCGCCATAGTTACGCCGATTGGGGAAACAATAACATTAAAAATATTAGGAGGGATGGTATCTCCTACCGCCGTTGATAAAGTCGTAAAACTGCCAGTAGATTCAACGGTATGACTGCCAGTATCAGTAACGGAAATTTGAAAATAATAAACCGTGTTGGCAGATAAACCGAATAAATTTACGCTATACGGATTGGAACCTGATATTGTCGCACTACTGCCATAATTGATATCAATTCCATAAACAAAAGTGGAGGTGGAAATTCCGTTGTTATCAGTCGCGTTCCAGCTCACCGTTGCGCTGTTAACCGTAATCAGAGTAGTGGTTACATTGGAAATTGTCGGAGAATTGTCGGTATCGCCACCGCCACCACAATCGGTCGTGGCCTTAACCGTACAACTGGTACTACAAGTCGCGGAACAAAGCCCGTTACTACTGCCGGCATCACAGGCCTCATCGCCTTCAACCGCGCCATTTCCACAAACAGCGTCACTCCCAATAGTAACCCCCACTGTCAACCCCCCGGTTTGCGTTTCGGCTAATACTAAAGAGGCGGTTGATAAACCAACCGCCAGCACTGCTGTCAAAATTGTAAAAAATATTTTTTTCGGACTAAACATGAGTAATATTTAATACCCAAAATTTTTCCTATTTTTAATAAAAATAATTAATCCCACCAATATAATCACCCCCACCAACACACCCAACGTCCAAGTTGGCACATACCAAAAATTTTCCACCGCGGTAATTTTTTGTTTAGTCAAACCGTAATCAACTGTTAAATCCACTTGATACAAACCCGGCACGATAGATTGCCGCGTCGCTTCGCTCCTCGCAATGACAAAATCGGTTGATGCTACTCGCGATGCTAATGGCAAAATTTTATTTCCCACCGCAACCGGCTGTTCCAAAATTATCCGCCCACGCCAATCGCTTATTTTTAAAACCGCGCTTATCGGCATTTCCACATTGCCTTTATTTTCAATTTCCAAATTAAATTTTTTATTTTTTTCAAAAAATTTTCCACTAACTTCAAATTTTTTCACCACCAAATCCTCGCGCGCAGTTCCAGCCACTTTCAAATTCACTACTGTCAAAAGTTGCTCACCGATACTTACCGCGCCGACACCGGCAACGCGTTTCGCGCCGACACCTAAATAATAATCACCCGGATACGCGCCAGCTGGAACGGTAACTAAAAAATGAACTTTTTGGCCTTGGCCTTCTTTTAAATTTATAAAATTCCAATCCGACTTTACCCAACCAATTACCTCGGCTGTGCTATCATAAACCGGCCGACCGGCTTTGTCGGTTTTCATCCCCACCACCGCCGGCTCCAAGGCAATCACCCCGGATTCATAATTATTTAGAGTTACTGTAATCACCGTGCTTTCACCACGTTCCACAGAAAAAATATATTTCAATGGACTTAAAGAAAAGGCGCGCGCCCCCAAAGTCGGTGCCAAAATCCCCAGTAAAATAATTAAGAAAATTTTTTTCATGACCATTAAACTATTAAATCAGGCACTTGTCCTGCGTAGCCAAAGGCGAAGCGGGATTAAAAATTCGCCACTGCCGAAAGTGTAATACTCTGGCTATAGGTATCGGCGGTAGAAGACACCCCGCGAATTGCCTTAAAAGTCAAAACGGTCGCGTTACCATTGGCTATTTCAGAATTGGAAGCCAATGTTAAACTGGTCGCCACCGGTTCATCGGTCGCAAAATCCGCGTCACTCCCGCTCACCGCCAACCCATACTCCTCGGAATCACCATTACCATCCACCGCGTCATCGGCCACCGGCGTTAAACTTTCGCCACTTACATCTGAAACCGATAAAACATACCCACTGGCAGAATCAGTAATAACCGTAACCGTGGTCTCGGCTGTTGACGACGCGCCCGTGGCAGACAACGTCCCCAAACTCAACGACGAACTGGAAATTGACATGCTGATTGTTCCAAGCGTTTGAAATTGATACCCGGCGCTTAAAGCATAACTACCACCACTAATTGCGTCGACCGGCGATTGACCAATCGTATCTTGTAAACTATATTCGCCACCGGTACTCAAACCACCGCCCATACTAAAATCATCCGCGTAAATATAATAATCCGTGGACGACATCGCCGCGCGCAAAATAACCGGGTCAACCACAAGCCCAAGCGCGATTAAAATTATTGCCAAAAAATTACGCATAAATTAATTCCGCTTATTTTTTATTGACTTCAGCCACCGGTACACCGACGAGTGATTTAATCTTCGCTGTGATATCTTTGTTATCCGGATTTAATTCTTTTACTTGATAATAATAATCTAACGCTTTATATTTATCGCCACGCGTTTCATACAACATCCCCAAACTATACAAAACATTGGAGAAATTCGGTTGCGCTTCAATCACTTTTAGCCAAATCTGTTCGGCCCCGTCGCGATCACCTTTGGCATTGCGGTTATACAACAAACGACCATAGTTATAAGCCACCTCCGCGTTATTGCCGGCTATGGTCATAATTTTTTCGTATATTTCAACCGCCTTTTCAAAATTCTGTTCGGTCTCATAAATCTGCGACAAAGAAATGCTCGCGACGACATAATCAGATTTTAATTTTATCGCCTCCTCAAAACTTTTCTTCGCGTCTTCGTTATTCCCGCTCGCCAAATAATTATTCCCCAGTCGCAACCACAAGACCGGGTTGGTGGGCTCTAATTCAGTACATTTCATCCAAGATTTCACCGCCCAATCACGCGCTTCCGGCACTATCACTGCCGCGTTTTCATACATCGTGGCTAAATTTTCCCACAACCCCACCGATGCCGGCGCGATATCGGTAGCGCGACGAGCGGTATTTACCGCGTTACTCATAAGCGCGCTTATTACCGCGGGGTCTGGATTGGAATTTTTACTGGCTTCAACCGCCCGAGACAAAAACAAGCGCGCCATATAAAAATTATAAACACTGTAATTATCACGCAAACTAATCGCCTTTTTTAAATTTATTTCTACTGTATCCAAATCATCGGCTCTAACCGCGACCGCGTACGCTCGTTCCGCCATATACATTCGCGCCCCAATCACCCCCGACATTACAATCCCGGCTGACAATACCACTAAAATAAAAGAAAAGGACAAGCTATATTGCGGCGCGTCTTCTATTTCCCACTCGCGCAAATTATGTGCCTTAGAATAAATAAAACCCAAACCGCTGGCGGAAAGTCCAAGCAAAAACCACCACAACCACCACAAACTTTGTCCAAAAAAAGCAAACCCCGTGCAAATAGTCAGTAGCACCCAAACCAAAGACACTAAAAATATTTCAAACCGCAAATCTCCGGACTTCCAACCCAAATCTCCGGACAACCCGCCAAACATTACTTCCGCTCTTTGCCCAAGCCAGACATACAAAATATGCCCCAAGAAAAAGACCACCACAAAAACAAACGCCAACGCCAGCAACAACCCGCCCTCTGACAAAAATGCCAATAAAGTATTAAACGGTTGATTAAAACGCAATGACCACGCGACTGGGTCGTTGTTAAAATCCACACTGCGATAACGAGAAAAATCCACGCCAAAAGTACCCAAACCGGAACCCAAAAGAAAACTCTTTACCCCGCCTCCAAGCGTCGCGCTGGTAACATCCCAAGATGGTCGCGCGCCCAGCGCCACTTCTACCGGCACGCTGGTCTGTAAAACTTTAGGCGAATTAAAAGTGATAAAAATTATATCGGTAACAAGCAGAGCAAACAAAACCGTCAACCACCCCAAACGCGCTTCACGCAAAAATGTTACACCTAACAATAACAGCAACGCTAAACCAATCAACAACACCCACCACAAAACATCAAACCCTAAAGTTAAGAGACACGCCACCGCGAGCAAAGCCACAAAAAAATTAAACAACGACCGACCGACCGGACAATTTTTCTTGATTAATTGACCGGCCGAAAGCATAAAAATAGCAACGAGCCAAATTCCAAACGCGGTGTTAGTTGGGTCAATCAGATTCCAGGCCGAGATCCCCAACTTAGACAAAACATCAAAATTAAAAACAGTGCGCAATAAAAATAACGTTGCCGAAACACCACCAACTAATACCGTCAAATCAACGCCGAGACGCCAACGTTTGGCCGTGGTGAAATGATTAACAATTAAAAAATAAAAAAGCACCGAAACCACAAAAGACGCAAAACTCAAAATATAATAATCAGCCACTCCTAAAAACGAACTGCTACGATTGGCAGAAAAAATTGCCGTGAGTAAAGCGACTAACAGAAATAAAATCAAGGGCTTGTCGGCAAATGATTGAATATAAGAAACCTTTTTAGTTACTACCGCCCGCGCCGCCCAAAATAATGCCGCGAGCAAAACCAATCCCCCTAATACATACTGTTTTGGTATGATATACGAATTCACCAGCTGGTTATCAATGGCCATCGGCACCAACAATACTGATAACAACAATAAAATATACGACCCAAACTCAAAAAATTTTGCCAACTGTTTCTGAAACATAGCTTTAATGTAAAAAATTAATTTCCTTTTACTTATTATTTATTATATTATAGCACACAATCTAATTTTTTTCTTATAAAAAACTGTGTATAACTTTCAATCTGATCGCAAGATCAAATTGACCCCGACCGACAGCGTCGGGGTAAGCTAATTTTATAAAATAAATTTTCCAAAACTTGGCATCAAGGACACCGGTGATACCATTAAAAAAATTTAAATGATCAGAGTTTAAGAAAAATATTTTTTACTTGCCAAATGATAATAGGTTGATAATTACCATATTGGACCAACAAAAACGTTTCACATGAAACATTTTTGCAGTATTTTCGTGATTTAATAGATAAATTGGCTAAATATAAAGTAAAAACCATTTGTTTCACATGAAACACTGTGAGCGCCATATCCTAACCAAACCTTTAAACAAAAATCACGCAATATAACCACAAAAACCTGAAAAACTACACCTGAACTAGCGCGTTTGATTACACTAGCGTAATCAAATTTTAAATATATCAAAAAAACGCCCAAAATTGAGCATTTTTAAAGTTTGATTACGCTAGCGTATACAAACATCCACTTTTCAACTGATTTATCCCCAAAGTTATCCCCAGGGCTTCGCCTACGGCTACGCCCTGTAAACTCTACTTTGTATTTAATTTAATAGCCGTAGTTTACACGGCGTAACGCAGTGAAGCCGTGTGGACCCAGGCAGAATCGAACTGCCGCTCCGGCAATGCGAATGCCGTGTCATACCACTAGACCATGGGCCCATTATAACTACAACCAGAAACACTATCATAATAATACAAATTCCGCTAGATAAAATTATACACTATATTTACAAATTAATCAAGACCTATATTATTACCAAAATCTATTGTAAAGAGCCAAACATCACTTGGACTACTTGGCTATTTCATGCTATAATACATTTTAGGTAATAAATTAAGATAGATTATGTCGAAACTAATCAAACAAGAAATAAAAGATAAAATTGTCGAATTAAGAAAACACGGCCGAAGTATGCCTGAGATTAGCCAAATCTTGGGAGTAAATCGTGCAACTGCGTGGCGAATTTCAAAAAATACTACTATTTTGCCTGAATTTAAACAACGCTGGCTGGCGCGTAGAAATGCGAGCAAAATCATGTCCGAGAGAAATTGGGACAAAGCCATCTTACACGCAACTACAACACTCACTGAATTAAGCCATCGGGAAAGAATGCTTTTCGCCAGCGCATTATATTGGGCAGAGGGAAGTAAAAGCGACTTCAGTTTCTCAAACACCGATTCAAAAATGGTGGCAGTATTTATGGATATATTGCGAACTGAATTTCACGTAAAAGATTTGGATTTTAAGATTTCAATTAGAATTTATGAAGATCTGGACAAAGACGCGTGCATTCGCCATTGGTCAACCATTACTAAACTGGATTTGTGGGACAATGTAAGTATAAATGTACTTAAAGGCAAAAAAATCGGAAAACTTAAGTTTGGCATGTGTCGAGTTAGGGTCAAGAAAGCTGGGTTGCTTTTTAAGAAAATTTCTGCTATAAATACACAGGTCAACAAAATCATTTCTCCTCATAGTTCAACGGATAGAATAAGACACTCCTAACGTCTAGATCCAGGTTCAATTCCTGGTGAGGAGACAATTTTGAATTAGCCAAAAAATAATATGGACATTTGGATTATAATCTTACTATTAATTATCGCCGTTGGACTGGGTATTTTAATTTTCAATTCCAAAAAACCCAAACCACCCGAAAACACCCAATCGCTCCTAATGCTCCAAAACCAAATTCAGGATCTGTCGCGCTTAATTGACCAGAAAACTTCCGACACCCATAAAATTGTTAACGCCACGCAAGCAAGCATGCACCAAGCGTTACAATCACAACACGGCCAAAGTGTAAAAATAATTACCGACGTTACCGAACGACTCGCCAAGTTAGACGAGACCAATCGCCAAGTCGTTGGCTTTGCCGATCAATTACAAAACTTAGAAAATATTTTACAAAATCCAAAACAGCGTGGCATCCTCGGGGAATATTATTTGGAAAATGTTTTGAAAAATGTTTTACCGCCCGGCAGTTATCAAATGCAATATAAATTTACGGACGGCGACATCGTGGACGCCGCTGTTTTTGTAAAAGACAAAGTCATACCAATTGACTCCAAATTCAGTTTGGAAAACTATAATCGCATTGTGGAAGAGCGTGATCCGACGCGCCGAATTGAATTGGAAAAAATATTTAAAAATGATTTAAAAAATCGCATTGACGAAACCAGTAAATATATCAAACCCAAGGAAAACACCATGGATTTCGCATTTATGTTCATCCCGGCCGAAGGAATTTATTATGATTTACTTATCAATCAAGTTGGTGCGGTCAAAGTAAATACGCATGATTTAATTGAATATGCCTTTAAAGAAAGGCACGTGATAATTGTTTCACCAACATCATTCTTGGCATATTTACAAACTGTTTTGCAAGGTTTGCGCGCCATGAAGATAGAGGAGTCGGCCAAAGAAATTCGCGACCGCGTGGAACAATTAGGCAAACACCTTATGGCCTATGATGATTATTTTAAAAAATTAGGAAATAATTTAACGACTACGGTAAATTCTTACAACACCGCTTACAAAGAATTAAATAAAATTGATAAAGACGTGGTGAAAATTACCGATGGAGAAAAAGCGATTGAACCGTTGACACTTGATAAGCCGAGATTAGAAGAAAATGACTAAGCTGGGGATAAGTTTTTGATAACAAAATTAAATAGTTGTACAATATAAATACCTCGGCTTCTACTGTTCTATGGTGCTCGCGCGGTTGCACAAGGAGGGTGACCAATCGACCGGTCCGGGCTTGCCGGGACAAAATTACTGAGTTGATGCCTCATGCGTCCTCTCAAATTTTGTCTTACCACAGGTAAGCTTGCTGGCCAACGCCACACAAAAAGACATTCGGGGCGTGCACGGGCCGCCCCAAGGCGTGTCGACGCGACACTGGTGGACTTTAGAGGCCGAGGTCCACCATCTGCAGCTTTATAGGATAACCTTGACTTTTTAGTCATTATCATATATAATCCACCGCATAATCACTCTCAATTTTATTCAAACTAATTATCTATGCCTAATCTAAAAAATGCCGCCAAGGCCTTGCGCCAAGCCAAAAAACGCGCGCTTCTGAATGTCGCCAAAAAAACCGCCATTCGCGATGGTTTCAAGGCGACCTTAAAAGCCGCCAGCAAAGCCGAAGCGTTAAAAGCGGTAAAAATCGCTCAAAAAGCGCTCGGCAAAGCCGTTAAGCACGGTACTATCAAGAAAAACACCGCCACGCGCAAATTATCGCGCTTGATGAAGAAAGTGAATGCGTTAAAATAAGCTACTTAAATCAAAAATCTCCTGCCAAGGAGATTTTTTGTTTTAAACTCAAGCTTCTGTATGTGTCTGACTTTACTAATTTCAAAATCCAAATATCCAATTTCCAATCAATGTCAAAATAAAAATGTCAAATTTGTCATTTTGGCTTTGATTTGACATTGGAAATTGGAAATTTGACATTCATAAGCGTCCCACCAGCACATCAACCAACAACCCCAAGTCCCCCCGCCCGGTTTTTATTTTTTTATCAATATCCAAAAGCATCTCGTAAATTTCTTTTAAGCGTGCCGAGCTCATTCGTTTTACCAGTGCCAAATTCTTTTTCACGACAAACGGATGCAAACCAAGTTGTTTAGCCATTTGATCAGCCGTTAAATTATCTTCAGTTTCAAACAACGACCTTAAATTCACCAAAATCCGAAATTGCCACAATATCAAACCAAATAATTTTCCGTCCTCTTCGCCTAACCGCCTTTGCTCGGTTAATAATTTATACGCCTGCTTACGATTGCCCGACACGACCGCTTCCACCATATTAAAAACATTATCATCAACCTTTTCATCCAAAAATAATTTTACACCTTCCACGCCGACCTCGCGCCCAGTGGCATAGGCCGACAATTGCGCGATTAAAGACGACAATCGCCACATATCACCACCCGCGTTCTGCGCCAAAAAATTTAACGCCGGCATACTGACAGTCGCTTTTGATTTAACAAATTCCTGTTTTATCCAAACGGACAATTGCGCGCCCGTTAACATATCAAATTCTTTCGCGTATTTTTCTTTTTTCAATAATTTATCCAATTCATCCACTTCTTTTATTTTTGATTTATCTTCGCCTTGCCAAAACAAAACAACATTACTTTCCGGCACTTTATTATTTTTTACCATTTCAATGAGCGTAGCCATAAAATCCTTATCCTTGCATGCCAAAATATTTTCTACAACAATCATTCTCTTATCTGCCAAAAACGGCGCGCTGGAAATCTCCCCTAAAATTTTCCCCGGCTCGTCGCTCACCGCGTCCGCAAACACAACATTATACCCCTGTGGATCGCGGGCAATTTTAAATTTCTCCACTTGTTCTTTTAAATATTGCCGGCTCCGAAAGGTGTCGGGGCCGTGTATAAATATAATCATAGTAAGCTCATTATAATATGTTCCCCAATGTTATGCAAAACACTTTATCCACCCTTTCTCCACAGCTCATCAAAATAAGTTTTAAACCCGGCAAAAAATTCCGGCCGATTAAATTTAATTACAGTTGGAGCCTCGCCATAAAAAATTATAAATGCCTTGTTATTATATAAATTAATTTGCATAGGTATTTTCGGCGCAGACCCATATTGTTTCAACTGGCTTACTTTGCCAAACTGATCACCACATCTCTCAAACCGTTTTTTTATCCGCTCAAATGATTCACGATAAACTAACATTTTCGTCACTACACCTTTTTTAATTCTGTCGGTATGAAATTTATCATACAATTCTTGAACCCCGCCGGTCTCATGGCCATACGAAGCACCCAGCACGCAATACTCTTCCCCAGAATTTAATTCATCTAACATTTCATAAATAATATTTTTCAATGGATCTAAGCCAGATTCAACACCAACCTGCTGATTCCACAATAATTCAAAATTATTTTTTAAAGAATCAGCTACTGTTTTATTTTTTATTTTAAAACAAGCTGGATTTTTATCCCAAACCACCGTTAACACAACATCACCAGCAATAATTGTAGAAATTGGAAGCGACTGGCTAGTGCCACTCACTTTTGCTTCTGCGCCCACGTCCAACATTTCTTTTGCCCTACTGATATTAATTTCATTTGCGCCATAATATAACAAACGCAAACGTTTAACTTTTTTCCGCAATTGCTTATTCCACTCTAAATTAAAATTAGAACTTCTCTGCTCGCTTGGCTTAGCTGCAAAAATCACAACATCCTGGTCATTACTCGAATTTTCCAAAATTTCATTATAGGCCGACTCTACTTCATCTATCCCTTGGTAACTTATGCTTTCTTGATTCCAAAAATAATCAAAAAAAGTTTTAAAACCATCAACTGCTTCTTGGTTGCGAATATTAAAAATTAAGGGATTGTTATGTTGTGGTATACCAATTTCCAAATGCTCTCCAATACCAGCAAACCAAATTGGAAACTTTTGACTAAATGGCAATAATTTTGCTTTACTATGCTCCAATGTATTACGCCAAGCAACATCCGATTTGTTAGCGCTTTGGTCGTATAAAATTTTCATATTAATCCCAGCATCCTCGCGTTTTTTGTGAATTTTACGCATTACTTTTTCCATTGATGGTTCTAAATCAGCGCCAAAAATAAAAACTTCATCACCGGATTGATAATTTAAAATTTTGGCTCGGCTTTTTTTCAAACCATCCACCCCTTCATACACCGCCACCTCGCGCGGTGTTTCAATTTGTTTTTCTTTTAACTGTTCGGCGATTTTTTGCGATATTTCTTTTTTGTTTTCAAATTCCTCTACTAATGCCTCGGGATTATTGGCGCTGTATTCAAAAACATTTTTAACTTCAGTTTTTGTCACCAACCCCCGCTTAACTAAATCCTCTAAATCTTGATACACAATATTGCGATGCAAACCAGTATGAACAATTACCTCATGCGCCTTACATTTGCCTAATTCAAACAAAGCCAAATATATTTTAATTTCATTTTTACCAAAACCCAACTGTTTTAATTGATTTTCAATCATATTTTATTACTTCTGTCATAATTTTTATGATAATAATATTATAGTAAACAAAGCCAAAAAAGTCAAGATAATTTTAGTTTAATCATTACAAACTTGACTACTTTTTGCCTTATATTAGCCAAATAACCCTTGACATGTATATTATTTTATGATATAATGCTAAGTCGAGATGGTCTCGGCAGGTTCTTCTACAAAAAGGAGGGTGAGATGAATAGGATGGCGAAAACTTGTTTTCTGACGGGTGGAATGATCTGGCTGGTAACCATCATCGGAGTTTTGATGATCTCAATGTGCGCCAACGCCGGTGAAGAGCCCAACCCGACCACTCCGAGCGTCTCGGTGGCGATGGCCGAAGGGATGATCATCGTCTTTAAAGACGGTGCGACCTCCCCAGGCGAGGTTTCCACCCGGCTCCACCTGTCGCTCGGGTGGAAACTGCCGAATAACTTCGGTGTGTCCGCCCTCATCGGCTTCAAAACGCCGAATGACACCTTCCGTCCTGCCCCACGCGCTGGAATCGGAGTGTCATACGCGCTCACCGATCGAGTCGGAGTGAGCACCTCGGTCGTGTACCAGTTTAACTACTGGTACAACAACACACCCCACTCCCACTTCATCGGTGGCGGACTCGGCACCAGTGTCAAAATCGGCAACGGCTTGTCACTGGCGCTCGTGGTCGGCCCGGGCACCACGCTCGGCACCGGCATCTGGACCTTGCTCTTTCAACCCGGGGTGTCATATGCATTTTGACCACCCCACAGACGCGCGCACCGTCTTCACCCCGTGCGCACCATTCTTGTTGGTACCAAGAAGATAACAAAAAACCAACGGCTTATCACTGTTGGTTTTTTGTTGGATAATTATCTTTACTTCATAGTATCCTTCTCCACTAAAAACACACCTTCGCTCTTCGCTATTTTTATCATTGCCTCGGTAAAACCACTCTTACTAAATAAAATATAAAATTCTTTTCTATCGCCCAAATTCCACTCCACTTTTTCCGCTTTCTTTTTTAATTCTTCATAAATATCTGTCCCCACTGGTTTTTCGGACCACTTACACTCACCGAAAATTATTTTCTTTTCCGGCAAACTTATCCCCACCACATCAATTTCTTGATTATTGTCCCAATAACGACCAACGCGCTCAAACGAGAAAATTTTATCTTGCCAAGCGGGCAGCAATTCAATCGCGACGCGTTCATAAACTTGCGCGACAATAAGTTTGAAACCGGAATTAACCTTATCATTATATTTTAAACCGCTAAACATTTTCTCCAAAACATAATTATAATTGCCCATTTCCAAATAACTTTTATAAGGAAAAATATATTGAAACCAAAATCCAAAAAAATTATCCAAAATTTTATACAAACCGCGTCGCGACTTCTCCGGCTTATTCTCGGTTACCGGCACCTCCCGTTCCGCCAAACGCAAATTAATAAGCACCGAAAGATATTTGTTGGTGGCGGCTGTGTCCATCCCGACTTCATTAACAATTTCACTTAACTTTCTTTTCCCGAGTGCAATGGCGCGCAAAATTGCTAAATAATTTTTTGGTTCACGCAACTCTTCTTTCAGGGTAAACTCCACTTCGTTGTATAAAAAAGCGGTTTTGTTAAAAATTTTATTCTTAATCTCTTCGGACATTCCCGCGCCCTCTTCAAACTGTTTCAAATACGCCGGCATGCCACCGGTAATAGTGTAGATATTTAAAAAATCAGAAAAATTTTTCTCTGGAAAAAATTGGCGCGATTGCAAAAAATTTAATGGGTCAACCAAAATTTGACCGGTACGCCTGCCAAACAACGGCGCGCTTTGGTTCAGCGTTTCCGATTCCATCATGGCGATGCTGGACCCGGACAGTATCAAAAATATTTTAGTATTTTTTAAATATTCATCCCAACCCTTTTGAAAAAGCGAACTGGTGGATTTATCATTTTCAACCAAATACGGATATTCGTCTATCGCCAAAATCAAAGGTTCGGTGATTGTCTTTGTTTTTAAATATAGAAATACTTCCAACCAATCACTAAAACCATTGCTAATCAGAATTTCATCCTTAAAATAATTTCCCACTATTTGCCCCAGCTCCCGCAATTGATCCGCCGTCGTGCGCTTATCGGCTAAAAAATATAACGCTGGTTTGTCTTTGATAAATTGTTTAATCAACTCAGTCTTGCCAACGCGGCGTTTACCATAAATAATAAAAAACTGAGCGATATTTGATTGCCATTTTTCATTTAGCATTTTTAACTCTTGTTCACGATTTATAAATGACATATGATAGATACTTTAATTAGTATACTCGTGAGTATTATACCTTATGAGTATACTAATTGTCAAGAGGACGATTTTTATTATATATTAGCCAAAATATCTTCTAAAATTTTCTCGTATCCATCGTAGTAGTGGGCAATTTTAAGCTTCTCCACTTGTTCTTTTAAATATTGCCGACTCCGAAAGGTGTCGGGGCCGGATAGATAGATAATCATAATTTATTTCATCTCCCCCCAACTTTTAGAAACATTCACCTCCACCACAATCGGCACGCGCAATTTGGCCACACCCTCCATAATTTCTTTTACCTTTTTACCGACTTCATCAGCCAATTCTTTTTTTACTTCAAACACCAATTCGTCGTGCACTTGTAATATCATTCGCACATCGTCGCTCAATAATTTTTCATTTTGATATTTACATTTTGATATTTCTATCATCGCCATCTTAATCAAATCCGCGGCCGTCCCCTGAATCGGATGATTAATCGCCATCCGTTCGCCGGCCATCCGCAATTGGTGGTTGCTGGCGTTTAATTCCGGAATATACCGGCGCCGACCAAACAGTGTTTCGCAGTATCCCTCTTTTTTGGTAAATTCCAAAGTCGCGTCTAAATATTTTTTCACACCACTAAATTCACTAAAATATTTATCAATAAAATCTTTGGCTTGCCACTGGGGAATATCGGCCCGCCAAGCCAAGCCATATGCGCCCATGCCATACAACACGCCAAAATTTACTTCCTTGGCCGCGCGACGCATGTCCTTGGTAACATCTTTTAAATCCACATGATTTATCGCCGCTGCTGTCGCCGCGTGAATATCCAAACCAGCCTCAAAAATTTCCATCATTTTTTTATCCTCGGCGAGTGATGCCACCACGCGCAATTCAATTTGCGAATAATCGGCGGAAATAAGCACATTGCCATCTTCGGCCACAAAGGCCTTGCGGATCTTGCGCCCCAACTCCGTGCGAATGGGAATATTTTGTAAATTTGGATCAGACGATGACAGGCGCCCAGTCGCCGCGACCGCCTGATTAAAAGTGGTGTGAATCCGACCGGTCTTTTTATTTATCAAAGTCGGCAAAACATCAATATAGGTATTGCGCAATTTTTCCAATTCGCGATAATTTTCAATATGTTCAATGATTAGGTGTTGACCGCGCAATTTTTCTAACTGTTCGGCAGAAGTGGACAAACCGGTTTTGCCTTTTTTAATTCCTTCCACTGGAATTTCCATTTTTTCAAACAGCACTTCGCGCAATTGTGTCGGCGACGAGATATTAAATTCCGTTCCACTCAATTTAAAAATAGTCGCGCTCACGGTTTTAATTTCCGCCGTCACTTGTTCGGATAATTTTTGTAGTAATTTTAAATCCACGGCAATACCGTTTAATTCCATTTGCGCGAGGACCGGCAAAAGTGGCATCTCTATTTTTTCCATTAAACCAAAATCGCTAATCGCGACTAATTCTTTTTTTAATTTTTCGGCCGCCAAAGATAGTTGGTATAATTCTTGTGTTACCGCAAGCATATCCGCCCCAAACAAACTATTCTGCCCGGCACCGGCTGGTAATTCTTGGCCTAACACTTTCAAAACAATACTGGCGCTGTCATGCGCCCGACTGCCCGGTTCCAGCAGATACGACGCGATCATCGTGTCAAACAATTTATTTTTTATTTCCACGCCCTGCAGTTTTAAAATTTTGATTAACTGTTTTAAATCATGACCAACGAATTCACAATCCGAAAATTCAAATACCGGCAAAAATTCTTTTAATAATTTTTCACTAATAAAATATCCGGCGCCAGAAACAATAACCGCCACACCAAACAATTCTGAATTATAAACTTCACGTCCAGCCGTGGCCTCACGGCAGGCAAATGATTTTGTTTTACGAATCTGCTCAACTAATTTCTCAACTTCATCTTTTGTCTTTATTTCATCAACTTTAAATTTCGCTCGGACTTTTTTTTGTTTGTCATCCCGAGTGTCAAGCGAGGGATCTCCATCCCCACTCGCCCCCGGCAACCCCGTCTTCGCTAATGCTTCGCCGGGTAAACGCTTCAACAACGACATAAACTCCAACTCCTGAAAAATCTTAACCACTTTCTCGCGGTCAAATTCTTTTGCCACGCAATCTTCCAACTTAAAATCCACCCCCGGAACATTGCGGTCAATCGTCGCAAGTTCAAAACTCATCCGCGCCGACTCTTCGCCGTCAATCAATTTTTTCAAGACACCCGCCTTAATATCTTTGATATTTGATTTTTGATTTTTGATATTATCATAAATCTCATCAATCCCCCCAAACTTCTGAATCAAATCTGTCGCCGTCTTCTCTCCCACCCCCGGCACCCCCGGAATATTATCCGACGCATCACCGGCCAGCGCTTTGTAATCCACCATTTTATCCGGTAAAAATCCAAATTTTTCTTTTACACCCTCGGCATCATAAATTACCGTATCACTCATCCCTTTACGCAAGGTAAAAACTTTCACCCCTGGCTCAATCAACTGTAGAGTATCTTTATCACCCGTCACAATATACGTCTCAACCTCTTTTTTATTTTCTACCATGCGAGCGACCGTGCCAATCACATCGTCGGCCTCATAACCGGCCTTTTCATAAATCGGAATATTAAAAGCACGAACAACATTGTGCACCAAAGGAATCTGATCATACAATTCCTGATCCGCTTTCACGCGCGTGGCTTTGTATTCCTTAAATTTTTCATGCCGAAAAGTCGGACCGCGCATATCAAAAGTGACGGCAATATGTGTCGGCTTTAAATCTTTCCAAACGCGCAACAACATGGAAGTAAACCCATACACCGCATTGACCATCATCCCGTTTTTGGTGTTCATGGGCGGAATGGCGTGATAGGCCCTATGTATTATTGCGTTCCCATCTATAATAACAAGTTTCTTCATAGATATATTTTGTGGCTATATTTTACCTCTAAAATCTTATTTTAGCAAACAAAAAATCCGCCTAAACAAAAGACGGATTTGGAGGTACCGGTGGGAGTTGCACCCACGCATAAAGCTTTTGCAGAGCTTCGCCTTACTACTTGGCCACGGTACCATTTTATGATTACACAATATCAGATAATCTTTAAATTTTCAAGCCCAAACGCATTACTGTAAATTTTTAATTTTAAATTGTCATTTTGATATTTGATATTTAATTTTTGATATTTTTTTTACTTCACATAACTCAACGGGTTCTTCCTCACCCCATTCACCAATACTTCAAAATGCAAATGAATGCCGGTCTTACCGCGCACATTACCGGTATTGCCCATGAGCGCGATGGTTTCGCCAGTACCAACATAATCGCCAACACTAACCAATAATTTAGAATTATGCCCATAAATTGTCCGAACACCACCGCCGTGATCCAAAGTAACATAACAACCATAACCGCCATTCCAACCGCATTGCGAAACTACTACCGTGCCGGCCTTAGACGCGTAAATTGGCGTCTTAAAATTACCACCGGCAATATCAATCGCGTGATGATTCCAATTATAATATTGCGTTATGACACGAACACCGGCCGGCCAAACAAAACCGGAAGCAGTCGGCGCGGCGGCTGATGCCGGCGGTCGCGTCACATTACCAACCGTCGGAGTAATACGAGCGGAAGCCGGAACCGCTGATGCCGGTTTCACGCCATCGGGAATAATTATAAAATTGCCCGCTACCAAACCACCGCCATTTTCTTCTAACTTATTAAATTCAATAATTTTTGTTTCTTCGGTCCGGTAGGTCTTGGCTAATTTACTCACCACATCGCCTTTGACCACTTTGTGAGTGACGCCGGTTACCGGCAAGATAATAATTTTTTGTCCCAAACGTAAAATTGATCTTTCCGTTAATTTATTCTCCCATAAAATTGTTGCCAAACTCACGCCAAACCGATTAGCAATACTGCCCAAATTATCACCGGCTTCAATAATATATTCCACCGGCTCGGTACGCGTGCTATTGGCCAAACTATGTCCGCCCGGCAACAAAATCGGCTTGCCAAAAGCGGTACCTCCGGCTACGATCGCGGATAATTCCTGATCTTGCCAAGCATCAAACACATTGCCGGGTAAAAACATTTCGGCCTCAACTACCCCGGCTTGCCGATTAACATCAGGCGTAAAATTATCACTGACAACAATAATGTCCTCAGTAGAAAATTTTTCTTCCGGGCTGGTCAAACGAAAAGCCAGACTATCTTGACCAACGGTGGAGATATCGCGTTTAGCGTATAATTTGGTTTGGGGCATAGCCAAAACAATCACCACCACAAATACCGCCATTTGCATCACACTCCGACGCAACCACCAAGCGCCACTGCTAGTCAGGCCGGTTCTTTTAAAAAAATACCCGATTTTATAATGTCCCCACCCAAAAACCCGATGCACCGGAATAAAAATAACACCTAAAACTCGCCCAAAACCCGACCCCAACCACCACAAAACACGCTTACTATATATAAGCGCGCGCAAGGTCTTTAACAAAATTATATTTTTCATAACTTACGCCACTTGACTGTTGACCTATTTTAGCATAAAATACGGTATAAATCAACCCTTCAACCTGTCCCAAGCAGGTGTTTTAAATCTTAACCTAGCCAAATATGACCGTAGTCCTGTTCGCGCTTTTGCCCGCGCTTATCGCCATTATCTATGGCGGTGTTTTAGTTTACTGGATTAACAAACTTCCGGCTGGAGACGACCGGATGAAAGCAATCGCTCGCGCCATTCAAGACGGCGCCAATGCTTATTTAAAACGCCAGTACAAAACTATTGCTTATGTCGCGTTTTTAGTTTTTTTATTAATCGGATTATTCGTTGATTGGATGACCGGTTTCGGATTTGTAGTCGGAGCGGTGTTGTCCGGAGTCGCTGGCGTCATCGGCATGAGTGTCTCGGTGCGCGCCAATGTCCGCACGGCCGAAGCTGCTAAAACCGGTTTTAAAGAAGCGATGAACGTCGCGGTTCGCGGTGGTTCAATTACTGGTTTACTGGTCGTGGGTTTAGGCTTGCTCGGCGTGTCCGGATTTTATTTATTAACCAAAGATTTATCCGCTTTGATTGGTTTAGGTTTTGGCGGAAGTTTAATTTCTGTCTTCGCTCGTATCGGCGGTGGTATTTTCACCAAAGCCGCTGATGTGGGCGCCGACCTTGTCGGTAAAGTAGAAAAAGGAATTCCAGAAGATGACCCACGCAACCCGGCCGTAATTGCCGATAACGTCGGTGATAATGTTGGCGACTGCGCCGGTATGGCCGCGGATTTATTTGAAACTTATGCTGTCACAGCTGTCGCTGCTATGATCTTGGGTGGAATTTTATTTGTTGGGAATGAAAAAGCCGTTGTCTACCCACTCGTGCTCGGCGGTATTTCTATTATCGCTTCCATCGTTGGAACTTTTGCCATTCGCTTGGGCAAAGATTTAAACGTGATGAACGCTTTGTACAAAGGTTTAGGCGCTTCTGGCGTTTTGGCTTTGATCGGATTTTATCCAGCCACCAAATGGTTAATGGGCGACCTTGTTGGTTACACCGCAAACAATATTTTCTTCTGCGCGGTAATCGGTTTAGTTTTGACAGCCGCGATGGTTTGGATTACTGAATATTATACCGCGACTAAATATGGCCCGGTAAAACAAATTGCCAAAGCCTCTGAAACCGGACATGGCACAAACGTAATTGCCGGTTTAGCGGTCTCAATGAAATCAACTGCTTTGCCAGTATTATGTATCGTTGCTGGTATGCTTGGCGCTTATCACTTCGCTGGAATTTATGGCGTGGCTGTCGCTGCGATGGGTATGTTGTCTTTGACTGGTATAGTAGTAACAATTGACGCTTACGGCCCAATCACTGACAACGCCGGCGGTATTGCCGAGATGGCGGAATTGCCACAATCTGTACGCGACATCACTGATCCATTGGACGCGGTTGGCAACACCACAAAAGCGGTGACAAAAGGCTATGCAATCGGTTCGGCCGCGTTGGCTTCGTTAGTTTTATTCGCTGACTTCACTCATAAATTACCAGACACATTCCAATTTTTAATTAATGATCCAAAAGTTTTAGCTGGATTATTTATTGGTGGGTTACTCCCATACTTCTTCGGCGCATTGTTAATGGAATCAGTCGGAAAAGTCGCGGGTAAAGTTGTCGAAGAAGTTCGTCGCCAATTCAAAGAAATTCCCGGTATCATGGAACGTACTGCCAAGCCAGATTATGGCAAGGCCGTGGATATCGTGACCAAAGGCGCAATCGGTCAAATGATTTTACCGGCAGCGATTCCGGTGTTGGCTCCGATTATCGTCGGCTACACTTTAGGAATTGCCGCGTTGGGTGGATTACTTATTGGTACAATCGTCACCGGATTATTTGTCGCAATCTCAATGACAACTGGTGGTGGCGCTTGGGACAACGCGAAAAAATATATTGAAAAAGGAAATTATGGAGGCAAAGGATCGTTTGCTCATCAAGCCGCGGTAACCGGCGACACGGTTGGCGACCCCTACAAGGACACGGCTGGTCCGGCGATTAACCCGATGATTAAAGTGGCGAATATTATGGCGCTTTTAATTGTGGGATTGCTCATGAAATAAAAATAAATTCAAACAAAAAAATCACTCGCCAATTCGGCGGGTGATTTTAAATAATTGGGGGTGCGAGATGGAAACCCCCTGTTAGGTCGCGTCCGTATCCGAGGTGGCGGAACTGCCACCTTGAAGACGAGCACGCCAATCGTCGAGCAAATGATGCAAGGCGTTAAACCTTGCATACCCGAACAACACCTCCTTTGGCCTTTGGCCATAAAAATTCGGAGAAAACCTAAAAACATCTACATCCTCCATTTCTGACAAAACAAAGTGCTGCTCCATATACCCTCCCTTTCTCCATCTCGCCCCTAAAATCTATCAAACATCTCTCTCTCTGTCAAACCAAAACACCAACTATTGACAATAATCACCGCATACTCTATAATTAACATACAAGTCAATTTTAGAGTAGTAACCTTAATTTTATGTATATTAAGCGAAAAATAGAAGCCGAGATTATTGGGTATTTAAAAAGACCGGAAATAATCGCGCTTATTGGCCCCCGCCAATGCGGTAAAACTACCACTATTAAAAAAATTTATAACGATTTAAAAAAAGCGGTATTTTTAACATTTGAAGATCAAGACACGCTTAATTTATTTGAGAAAAATATCAAAGAATTTATTAGTACCCACATCGCTGGCAACGATTATGTCTTTATTGATGAATTCCAGTATGCTAAAAACGGCGGAAAGCTTTTAAAATATATCTACGACGAACATCCTACCAAAATAATTATTTCCGGCTCGTCAGCACTTGATCTTACTATCAAGGCGGCCAAATTTCTGGTCGGCCGAGTGTTTGTTTTAGAAATGTTGCCATTCAATTTTGAAGAGTATTTGCAATGTCGCGACCCTAAATATTGCAGTATCTATACTAAAAATAAAATTGATTGGGAAAACACTAAAAATTATTCTTTGACTGCCGAGCAAAATATAATTTTAAAAAAATATTTTGAAGAATACGCGATTTGGGGTGGATACCCGGCGGTAATATTATCAAAAACAGAGGCCGAAAAAAAGGAAGTGCTAAAAAATATTTATAACACTTATTTTTTAAGAGATGTAAAGGATATTTTGGGGTTAGTGGATGATTATAAATTAGGGAAATTAATCAAAGCACTAGCTCTGCAAACTGGTAATTTAATTGAATATAAAGAACTGACGGAAATATCCGAATTCGCCTATCATACCTTAAAAAAATACCTAAACTTTCTTAGCAAGACCTACATCATCAGTTTAATCCGCCCATTTTATAATAACAAAAGAAAAGAAATAGTAAAAAATCAAAAAGTTTATTTTTTTGATACCGGCTTGCGCAATCACATTATTAATAATTTTCAAATTTTTGATAAACGCGCCGATAACGGCCCACTCTTGGAAAACGCCACCTACATGCAATTTGTCAAAAACAAATATTCACCTCAATATTGGCGAGATAAAAATCAGAATGAAGTGGATTTTATTTTAGACATCGGCAATGGTCAAAATATCGCCTTGGAAATAAAATCCAACCAAAGCAAGTGCCGCCTGCCCACTGCTTTTAAGCTGGACTACCCGAATTCCGCGACTTATTGTTTATATTTTAACGGGGTTGACAACAACGAAAAAACCAACGAACTTTTTATCCCATTACTTTAAACAAAAAAATCATCCCAACTTAGTCGGGATGATTTTAAATTTAGGACTAGGGGCGAAGGTCCTCAAATCTTCGCCCCGTGAAAGGTTGGCTGTCACTTGGACTGCGGACGACGAGAGACAGGGCGAACATCTCCCGCCACGACGAACCACGCGATGAGTACGCCGATGAGTACACCGATGATCGTCGCGCACGGGATCAGCATGTCATCAGACGGTACCATAAAATCGGTTAACACAAAACCTCCTAACGGTTGGAATCGTGCTTGATGAGCAGGCCGAGAAATCCGGCCCCTGCCACCAAGCCGACCGCAGTTGCGACCACAACACTGCCGGCAACGCCGAACACGACGCCACCTACAACAGAAGCGGCCAAAACGGGATCATACCATTGGGCGAAATATTTCATCCGCCCTCCTTTCACCAATTACCCTATCATAAAGATTTTAAAAAGAAAAGACCTGTTAAACTTGACTTTTTCCAAAAAATCGGTTAAACTTCAATCACTTATTTTTAATTTTAACTTGTCATTTTCCATTTTGATATTTACATTTTAAATTAACACTATGTCCCACACCCTAAAACTCCTCCCCCAATCCCAAGCCGAACTCATCATCACTGTCGCGGTTGCCGATTACAAAAAAGATATGGAAGACGCCGCTACGCGCATATCCTTACGCGCCGCTATTCACGGCTTCCGCCCGGGCAAAGCGCCTTATGATATTGTCAAACAACAAATCGGCGAAATTAAAATTCTGGAAGAGGCGATGCAAATCATCGTGGAGAAAAATTTCCACACCGCGGTCGTGGCGGAAAAATTAACCACGGTCGGCATGCCGGAAATCAGTTTGGAAAAAATGGCACCGGGCAATGATTTTGTTTTCAAAGCCATAGTCGCGCTTTTCCCCTCGCTAAAATTACCGGATCTTGCGACCATTAAAATTGCTAAAAAAGAAGTGAAAGTGGGAGACAAACAGTTGAATGACGTTTTGGATAATTTGAAAAAAATGCGCGGTAAAGAGGTGTTAAAAGACGGCGTCGCCACTACCGCCGACAAAGCGGTCGTGTCCATGAATATGTTTATTGACAAAGTGCCGGTCGAAGGCGGGCAAGCCCCCAACCACCAAGTATATTTATCCGAGCCCCACTATATCCCGGGCTTTGCCGAGCAAATTGTCGGTTTGAAAAAAGATGACAAGAAAAATTTTACTTTGAAATTCCCGGCCGATCATTATCAAAAACATCTGGCCGGCAAGGATATTGATTTTGAAGTATTAGTAAAAGATATTTATACTTTGGAATACCCAACACTTGACGACGAATTCGCCAAGGGCTTGGGCCAAACCGATTTGGAAACATTAAAAAAATTATTACACGGAAATTTAACCGCCGAAGCCGAGAAAAAAGAAACCCAACGTCTGGAAGAAGAAATTTTACATAAAATTATTGAAGTGGCCGAGTTTGGCGAATTGCCCGAAGTATTAATGCGCACGGAAAAACATAAAATGTTTAACGAATTAAAAGCCGACTTAGAACGCGCCGGTATTGATATGGAAAAATATTTAAAGGACTTGAAAAAAACCGAAGACGAAATTTTCAAGGATTTTGAAGAGCGCGCGATCACTCGCGTCAAAGCCGCGCTGGTCTCCCGCCAAGTGGCATTAGATAATAACATCAAAGTGGAGCCAAGCGAAATTGAAAAAGAAAAAGAGGCCATTCGCACCGCGTATAAAGGCGATGATAAAGTGGAAGATGCCCTCAAACGCCCGGAGGTGCTGGATATGCTCGCTGTCACCGTTCAAAATCGTAAGGTGGTGGAATATTTAAAAGAAAAGGTGGTTGGAAAATAATAATTACACACAAAATCCGCTAAAACTAGCGGATTTTTTAATACTTGACAATTTTTGGTTATTGTGATATGATAGTTGATATTCAACCTGCAACTATGAACCAAGAACATACCACTGGCGACAAAATAATGGCTTATTTGAAAGAAAAAAATACGGCTTCAATCAACGAAATGAAGCGTTTTTTTGGTATTAGTCACCAGGCCCTTTACAAACACCTCAACAAATTGCTATCAACCCAAAAAATAGCTAAATCGGGACGACCACCGAAAGTTTATTATCACCTGGCCGAACCAACCTTGACTGCGGCAGAATCTATAAACGATAAACCACTCCTGCAATTCATCAACGATAACTACCTGCTTATCTCATCCGCAGGAAATTTTATGCCCGGCCTATCCGGTTTCGCGCAATTCTGCCGACAAAACAATTTGCCTCTAGAAAAAACCGCGCGTGAATATCAAACGACACTGCAAAAATATAATCAACATAAACGCGATGGCCTAATTAGCGGGCTAACGAAATTTCAAAACACTTTTCCGCAAATTTTCTTGGATGAAGTTTATTATTTTGATTTTTACAGCATTGAAAGATTTGGCAAAACCAAACTCGGCACCCTGCTGTTGCACGCCAAACAAACTCAAAATAAAGAACTGATTAAAATGGTAGTGGCACTCACCCGCGCGCGCCTGACGCGTTTAATAGAGGAAAATAAAATTGACGCTCTGGGATTTATTCCGCCCACCGTGCCAAGACAAATTCAGTTTCAAAAAGAATTTGCTACTATTCTTAATTTCAGTTTGCCCCAATTGAACTTGGTAAAAACTGTATCCGATGTCGCGGTACCGCAAAAATCATTGTCAAAATTGTCCGACCGCGTAGAAAACGCTCGTCGTACTATTTTTGTGGATGACAATCGCAAATTCAAAAATATTTTGCTGATAGACGACGCCGTTGGGTCGGGCGCAACCCTAAACGCCGTGGCGGAAAAAATAAAAAACAAAGGGCTGTGTTCCGGAAAAATTATCGGCTTGGCTTTGACCGGTAGTTTTAAAGGATTTGATGTGATCAGTGAGGTGTAAAATTAAATTATAAGTAATAATACCGCCAAATTTGGCGGTATTATTTGTTTTGTACTCAACCGAAAAAATTATGAGCCGTTATTTTTTATCTCATCATGTCTTTAATCTCCCCGCCAATTTCCAGTACCCGCTTAGTCCCACCATCAAAAAATTCAATTAACTCAAGCTGGCTGGCCAAATCCCGAGCACTTAGCCCCACGGCGGGCGCGACTGCGCGCGTAAAATCTTGTTTGTTTAAATAATAAGCGTCAACGGATTTCTGCCAAATCATTTTTATTTTTTGAATCTCTTCTTTATTTTCTTCCGCGAAACTTTTTCGCGCCACTAAAACATCCGCGAAAACTGAAAAATCACGGCTGGTTGCGACAACATGCGCGCGCGACAATTCCAATGTTTTGGAAAGCCACGGCTCCCACAAAACGGCCGCATCAACCCGACCGCTTATTAAAGCGGCGCCGATTTCATCTCCCTTCATATCCGCCACTATCACATCCTCCAAATTCATGCCATTTTTATACAAGACATAACGCAAGAAAAACTCGCTGATCTCATCTTTTTCCAAAGCCACCCGTTTATTTTTAATTTCCTTTACCGAACTTATCGGATCACGGCTAATAAGCGCGTCGCCACCACGAGAAATATTAAGACCCATAATAATTTCCGTATCCGGTATTTCCTTTTTTAATCTAAGCGCGGTATCAATGGTAACATTTAAAATATCAATTTTGCCGGACTTCCAAAAATCAATTTTCTGGCGATTATCGCTGAAAGAAATAAACTCGACCGGTAATAAATCATTTTCAAACCAACCGCGTTCTTGCGCGTAAAAAAATGGGCTATTGCCCGGCCAATAATAAAGTCCGATTTTATGAGAGCGACCAACGATCGGCTCACCTTCGGAAAGTTTACCCTTAATCCCTTCCGAGCGCACGATAAATGACAGCGCCCGGCGAATTTTTTGGAACTCTTCATCAAACCGCAAAGATGATGGGCGGGGATAATTAAACGGCACATCAATAATTTCTCTAACTACGCCGGGTTTCGTCCCCATCACCACGATCTTGCGCGCTAAAAATATCGCTTCTTCAATATCGTGCGTTACAAACAACATCGTTTTCTTATTATCCGAACGAGATTCTAAAATTAATTCCTGCATTTGCTGGCGCGTCTCCACATCCAAAGAACTAAACGGCTCATCAAAAGCGATAATACCGGCACCCGAGGCGAGCGCGCGCGCCAAAGCCAGCCGCTGTTGCATCCCGCCCGAAAGCTGCCCGGGATATGATGTTTTAAATTTATCCAATCCGACATTTTTTAAACTACTTTCAACCAGGCTATCCAGGTTTAATTCTTGTCCATTTAGAGCCGCCAAAATATTTTGAGCAACAGTCAAATAATTAAAATTGGCGTACTTTTGGGGAACATAAGCGATGCGATTATCTTTTAACCACTCGGTCAGTCGCGTGGAACCGACAAAAATTTCTCCACTGTCCGATTTTTCCAAACCCAAAATACATTTGAGCAGTGTCGTCTTACCGCAACCAGACGGACCTAAGATGGCGACGACTTCACCATTTTCTACTTCAAAATAAATGTCTTCCAACACTTTTTTCGCTCCAAAATTTTTATTTAATTTTTGAACACTAATTCCGCTCATAACTAATTTTTGTAAGGAAATAATTTAAAATAACTTTTCCGAAAAATATAATCCGACAAAAAACCAACCAGCCCCATCAACAGTATACCCACATAAACATCAGCGGTTAGTGAAAATCTTTGCGCCTCTTTGATCATATGCCCAATGCCGGTGGGTGCGGCCACAAGCTCCGCTATTACCACATACGACCAACTTAATCCGAGCGAGATGCGCATATTATTGTACATTTCCGGAGCGGCGGCCAATAATTTCATTTTTAAACGTTGCCAAAAAGAAAAATTAAGCGAATGCGCCAAATCAAAATAATCCACCGGAACATCATCTAAATCAACTTCAAATTGAAGCGCTACTTGGAAAAAAGTCCCAACAAAAAGTAGAACAATTTTGGCGGTTTCACCGATGCCAAAAAAAAGTATTGCCAAAGGAATCAAAACCGGCACCGGGATATAGCGAATAAAATCCAGATAAGGAGTAAACAGGCGCTGAAAGAATTTTGATTCTGACATCAAAAGTGCGACTGGCAAAGCCAAAGACACCGACAGCACAAACGCCGCCGCGACTCGGCCCACAGTGGCAAATACATCAGCGCTCAAACCATTGGTTATCAATCCGCTAAGGGCAGTCGCCACTTTTACCGGCGACGGTAAAAATAAAGGATTAACTATGCGAGTAGTTTCGGTAACGAAAAACCATAGGCCCGACAAAAATAATAGCGACACTATCAAAGGTAAGTTTTTCTTACTAATTTTTATCGGGCCAAGGTCCATATTACTTGATATTATTAATAATTTCCTCTGTTAATTTTGCCGCGGCCGGCAAACAGACATCGGCATCGCCATTTTTCTTCAACAATTCACAAACAATGTCGTATGTCTTAAAAACATTAACATCGCTTGCTTGGTTGAATAATTTTTTGTTTTCTTCTTTGCTTACCCAGCTAACGCCGGTTTTGAAATCTTCCATTTCCGGCACGCTCACCCCAAAGGCCTTCGCCATTATCTGATACGCGTCATCATGGTTGGTGTTAATATAATCAAGCGCTTTAAAATAACCGTCAGCCACCTTTTCTAAGACCTGAGGATTTTCTTTGGTAAACTTTTCATCGGCAAAAAGCAAATCCTGAATTAAACCGGGAACATCAGCGCTACTCGCCAATACCTTAGCGCCCGAATGTGCTGCCACACTCGCAGACAAGGCCGGTTCATAAATACCGGCAGCTGATAATTTCCCGGCCGCAAACGCGTTGCCGGCATCAACCGTCGGCATATCTTGAAAATCCAAATCAGCCAAAGTCATCCCTTCTTTATTTAGTAAATACTGCAACACTAAATACGGCGGGAATCCGGGTTCGGCGGCAACTTTTTTACCGCGCAAATCCGCGACTGAATTAATTCCACCGGCCACGGCCACGCCATCAGCGCCGTGCGACTCATCAATCACCACAAAACCTATTCCTTCCGGGGCGACCCCTTTGGTTGATTGGAAAATGTCATAAGTGGCCGCGTACATATTAACTGCACCACTGCGCATGGCCGCGCGAATATCACCAATGGATTCTATCCGCACCAACTCAACATCTAAATCGCCAAAAAAACCTTTTTCCTCGGCCACATAAAGCGGGCCATAGCCGGGAAAAGTTACCATCGCGATTTTCACCTTGGGCAACGAGGTGATCGGCGAATTGGACTGCTTATTGCCGCCCAATAACCTCCACCCGCCAAATATCGCTACCGCTACCAATACCGCTACCGCTATTAATTTCTTACTCATATATTTTGTCTTTCCTCCCGCCACGGCCAAATTAAATGACCATTAATAGCGAGAAATTAATTAAAAAATAGTTTTAAACATTAAATTATAACATAAAAACCAGCATTTGTCAATATTATCTATACCTTTTTAACTTACAAAGTAATTTTTATTTGACAATATAGATAAAATATGATATAAATAAAATTGACAATTATCTAATATGGACCTAAAAACCCAACTAAAAAACGCCGACTTAAACGATAATGAAGCTGACATTTACTTATATCTGCTTGGGCAAGGCCAATCAACCCCGCCCCAAATCGCGCTTGGCACTGGTATCGCTCGCACCAACGCCTATAATGTATTGCGCTCTTTGCAAAATCGCGGACTGGTGAAATCGGAATTAGTTCGTAAACGCAAGGTTTATTTGGCGGCCGACCCGCAGGCGCTAATCTTAAACTGGGAAAAACAAAAAATTGATCTGGAAAAAATGCTCCCGGACTTGCGTGCTTTATACACCACCAACAAAAATAAACCACGGGTATTGTTTTTTGACGGCTGGGAACAAGTTAAAGAAATTTATTTATCATCTCTGACGACTAATGACAAAAAAATTTACGCCTTTGGGTCCACAAATTTATTATCAAAATTGGAAGGCGATTTTTTGATATATTTTGAACAAAAAGTAAAAGAAAATAATATCGCTCTAATTGATATAGTAACCGGCGCATCCCGGCAGCGCGCCACCGAAGAGACCAAAAAAATAATTGGCGGTATGTATAATTTTAAATTTCTGCCGGAAAAATACCGCGACCAGCCAACTGATATATTGATTTGGGACAACAACATCGCGCTACTCACTTTGGAACAACCTATTTTTGGTACTGTGATCACAAGCCATCATTTAGCCAACACTTTTAAAATTATATTTGAATTAATTTGGGAAAAGTTGTAAAGTACCCCAAGTAACAACCATATGCTTTTTGGCGCACACGTTTCCATTGCCGGCGCGATTACCAACGCCCCGCAAAACGCGGCTAATTTAGGTTGCGAAGTTTTTCAAATGTTTACACGCTCGCCTCAGGGCGGATTTACCCCACCAATAACTGAGAGTATTGGTAAAGAATTTCAAGATCGGTGTAAAGCATTTAATCAAAAAGAATGGGCGGTGCACGCGCCGTATATTATCAATTTTGCCTCTGCTAATAATCGCATTAGATTTGGCTCTATTAAAATTGTGCGCGAAGAATTGGAACGGGCGTCGCTTCTGGGCGCCAAATATTTAATGGCGCACCTCGGCAGTTACAAAGATTTGGGACACGATTTGGGATTGGCGCAAGTGGCACAGGACTTGGCGGAAATGTTAAAAGGATACAAAGGCGAAACGCAATTTTTAATTGAAATTGCCGCCGGCGCCGGCGAAATTATCGGCGACACTTTTGAAGAAATCGCGGAAATTATTTATCACCCTAAATTAAAAAAATATGACATCGGTGTGTGTTACGATACCGAACACGCGTTTGCCTCCGGTTATGATTGCCGCACACCCGAAACAGTTGACACCACTCTCAAAAAATTTGATAAAATAATCGGTCTTGATAAATTAAAAATGGCGCACTGCAATGATTCTAAAGTAGAACTCGGCGCGAAAAAAGATCGCCACGAACATATCGGTGACGGCCTAATTGGATTGAAGGGATTTCAAGCATTATTAACTGACAAACGATTACAAAATATTAATTTCTATTTAGAAACTGATCATGATAAAGTTGAAAAAGATCTGGCAATTTTGAAAAAAATACGGGGTTAATCGCTTGTCATCCCGACCGAGCCTTAGCGAGCGGAGGGATCCCTTACAGATAGTATTTGTACAATAATAAGTTTAAGGGATTCCTCGGCTACGCTCGGAATGACAAACGACGATCACATTTACAAATCTATGAAACAGCACAATTATTATGTTTACATATTGGCAAGTGATAGTGGCACGCTATACACCGGCGTTACAAATAATTTAGAAAAACGACTTTCTGAACATAAACAAAAATTAGTTGAAGGATTTACAAAAAAATATGATGTTGGCAGACTAGTTTTTTATGAACACTATCAAGATATCAACACGGCGATAACCCGAGAGAAACAGTTAAAGAGTTGGCGTCGAGACAAAAAAGAATTTTTAATTAAACAAATCAATCCGCATTGGAAAGATTTAAGCGCAGAATGGGTTTAAGGGATCCCTCGGCTGCGCTCGGGATGACAAATGACAAACGAAAAAATATGAAACTAAAAATAAAAGTTATCCCCCGCTCCAGTAAAAACGAAATCATCGGCCCGATGGCCGACGGCGTCATTAAAGTAAAATTAACCGCCCCGCCGGTAGATAACGCGGCCAATGAGGCGCTGATTAAATTATTAAGCAAAGAATACCAAACCCCAAAAAGCCGAATTAAAATAATCTCCGGAGAAAAATCTAAAAACAAAATCGTGGAAATTTTATGAAAAATACCAAAACTATCGCGCTCTTACTAATCGTAGCCATACTAATCGGCATCAGAGCTGTAAAAACCTTTATCATAGACAACCACAGTATTGTCAATCCACCCAAAAACACACCGAAAATTGCCACCCCGACAACCTCACAAACGGAAACACCAACCGCTGAAATAAAAATAACACCGTCAAAACAAAATATCCAAAATATCAACATCACCATCCCGCCAATTGCTACCTCCACTAAAACCACTGCCTCAATCGAAATCAAAACTCCACCAACCAATCCAATCACACAAATAATCAAAAAAATTACCGGCAATTCCTGTGCCAATAATCCCAATCCGATTTTTACCCATCATTTAACCGATACCTCAAAAATAATCAACATCGTCATCCCGCCAAATTTCGTAGGCACAGAACTAAAAACCCACAGCTACATTGAAACCGACCACACCAAAGTGCCTCTCTACGCCCCCACCGATATGACTTTGGTTACTGGCGCGTATTACGTGCAGGGCCCATACCGATTGGATTTCCAAGTCAGTTGTGAGGTAACATTGCGCTTGATGCATATCACCGACCCAATCCAAACAATAAAAGATGTTTTCCTATCTGAACCGGCGAGCGACAGCCGCGACCAGCAAATAAAAAATAAGGTTGATTTCAAAGCCGGAGATTTAATTGGTTACACCACTGGAACAAACGTCGCTGGCAACTGGGATTTTGGCCTCTACAACTCCGCGACAAAAAATAAATACGCCGACGACTCCAAACTTAATTGGAGCACAATCCACACCACCGCCGTCTGCCCCTATGATTATTTCGCGCCGGAATTAAAAACAGTTTACACTTCCAGATACAACCTCCGCGTCAACGATGGTGCCAAACCGGACGGCGAATCGTTTTGTAAATAATACTTCTATAAAAAAATACGCCGGATTTTATTCAGGCGTATTTTTATTTTGTTTTTACTCTTTGGTCTTTTTCAAATCCTCCTCCACCTTCGCCTTCAACCCATCCAACGAATTAAATTTTTTCGGTAGGCGCAAAAACCTTTTGGTGGTAACGGTAATTTCTTGCCCTTTCAAATCACCGGAAAAATTTAACAGATGAACTTCCAAGCAATCTTTTTGTGACAACGAATTATATCCATAATACAGTAACCCACTATAAACCGCCTTGGCTTCGGTTGTTACCACACAATCATACAAACCCGGCGGTAATTTAGCCGCGAGCGCGACATCTAAATTCGCGGTCTTCGCGCCCACCTCTTCGCCTTTGCCTTGCCCGGGCAAAACTTTACCGGTAAAAGTTATCGGCTGATTTAACGCGGTCGCGCGATAGGCCGCAAGTACTAAAACAAACGCGCCCAAAATTTGCGTGGTTGATAAAACATTGTCGTTCAAAAAATAATCAAAAATAATTGCCGACACCGGCCACGCTAATTCACACAAAGTTGAAACTGATGCCGGCACTTTTTTTAATCCCCAATAATACAAAAACATCGCCACCGCGCCGGAACTGAATACAATCGTAATGAGTGTCCACCATTGTTTGCCCGCCACTGCCGAAACTCCCGTGCCATAAAAATACAACGCCGGGAAAACCATAATCAAAACCGTTAACCCAAACCTCAAAGCCGCGAGCAGACCGTGATTTAAATTTTTCAAAGAATATTTACCAAACACCGTAGATGAACCCCACGCGAACGCGGCCAAAAGCGAAAATACCGCCGCCAGGGCGGGCGCGCTCCAAATACCGGACACAATAAACGGATCTTTAAAAGTAACAAAATATCCGGCCACAACTGCCAAGCCGGCATAAGCATAAAACTCACGCGGAAACCGTTCGCGCAAAAATATCGCCGCTAAAATTATCGCGAAAATCGGTTGGAATTTTTGTAATAAAATTACCACGGAGATATCGACGAACCCGGTAGCAAATAACGCCTTGGTAAAAAAAGTGGTGCCAAGCGCCCCCCCGAATAACGCCACCCAAAATATCGCAGCCCATGATTTTTTATTAATTTCTTTTAGTTGGCTACGGTAAATAAATAAAAAAGGCGCGAGCACCACAAATCCTAATGTATGTTCCAAAAATACCAACAATGGCGACGGCAAAGAGAATAACCCCGGTCGTAAAAAGGTGCCATCTAAACTCCATAATAATGCCGAGATAACAATTGCCAAAGATCCTAAGAAAAATTTAGTTTTCATACCCGATAAATAAGCCCGACCTCGGGCAAGCCCGGGGTGTCTGGGCGGGCTTTTAATAAAAATTAAACTGTTTTCAGTTTAACATTAAAGCGATATTTTGACAACTATAACTATGGCAAATCCACCCCGCCTTTATTCCACGGATTACACCGCAAAATTCTCCAAATAGTTTTTAAACCACCCACCACCAACCCCCCTTTCTTTATCGCCTGATAACCATATTCAGAACAGGTAGGATAAAACCGGCAATACCCATGTGGAAATAAATTTTTAAAAATGCCATGATCAGGAGATATTGTTTTCTGATATAATCTAATAAATAATAAAACTACCACGCGCGGAATCAGCAATATTTTCTTTACAAGCATATTAATTTCAAAATCCAAATTTCCAATGTCAAATCAATGTCAAAATCAAAATGTCAAATTCGTAATTTGAGCTTTGGATTTGATTTGACATTGGAAATTGGAAATTTGACATTATTAACTTGCCACGCCGATCCTCTTTAATAAACCCTCAATTTCTTTCTCAATTTTACCATACTCTTTCCCCAGCGCCTCGCCCTTCGCTACCACCATCACATAAAACCCGCTTTTAACTCGCCCATCCTTAATCATCAATCTAACAACCTCCCGCATCTGACGTTTCAAGCGATTGCGCTCAACCGCCTTTTTACTCACCTTCAAACCCACCACAAAAGCAAAACGCAATTGCTCTATAAATTTTTTCAATTCTGGCCCTGCACCGATTGCCTTTGGCAATCTGATGCCAGGGTCCGCTAATTTAAGCCATTTAACTGTAAAAAGCGCCCCGCCTGCCCAGCGTCCACGCTCCATGAGCATATTAAAATCCCGCACTTTTTTTAAACGATATTGATCGGTTAACATATATTATATTATACCACACAAAACACCATCCAAAAACAAAATCCGGCATAAAACCGGATTTTTCGCTAATTTTAGTAATTTTAACGGCTTTTACGCAACAATTTGCCTTTCTTTTCATCGGAAACAGTTAATTTTTTGCGTCCTTTGGCACGACGACGAGCCAAAACCGCCCGACCGGCGCTGGTTTTCATACGTTTTCTAAAACCATGGGATTTAGAACGTTTGCGTTTCTTTGGCTGATATGTACGTTTCACCATATTTTTGAATATTTTTAATAATCACCCCTTTATTATATCACATTTTTGTGGTTTTGTCAAGCCCAACGGTCGAATTTTGATTTTTGATATTTATATTTTGATATTATAACACTTATCCCCAACTTATCCCCAATTAAGCCAAAAAACGGAATTATCCGTGGTTGTGGATAACTTTGTTTTCATGGTAAAATACGAACACTATAAATGATTTTTCTATGAATAACCTTGAAATCTGGCAAGCCGTCCTCGCCGAACTGGAATTAATGGTTTCCAAGGCCAATTTTAACACTTGGTTTAAAAATACCGGCATTACCACCCTGCAAGAAGGCCAGGTAGTGGTTTGCGTTCCGAGCACATTCAGCCAGGCCTGGATTGAAAAAAAATATCATCATCATATTATCAAATCATTAGAAAGAGTAACAGAAAAACCGATTAAAAAATTAGAATACAAAATAGATAGCATCAAAAATATTGCCGAGGCCTGCGCCGCGCCCGCCCCCAACACCGAAATACCACCCGAGACCGTAACCAAACCGGCAACCACACCAACTAGCGGTGGCTTTACTCTTAATCCCAAATATAGTTTTGATAATTTTGTGGTCGGCCGTGGCACTGAGCTCGCGTTTGCGGCCGCCCAAGCTGTTTCTAATCGCCCGGGCGAGGCCTACAACCCGCTTTTCATCTACGGTGGCGTTGGTTTAGGCAAAACCCACCTGCTCCAAGCAATCGGCAATGAAATAATCAAAAAAAATCCCCATTATCAAATTGTCTATGTGAGCGCGGAAAAATTCACCAATGATTACATTTCGTCAATGAAAGGGGGCGAGGCCAAAAATTTTCAAGATCATTATCGGACCGCCGACGCGCTGTTAATTGACGATATCCAGTTTATCGCCGGCAAAGACGGCACCCAAGAATCATTTTTCCACACTTTTAATGAACTGCACCAAGCCAACAAACAAGTAATCCTAACTTCTGACCGACCACCCAAAGCCATTCCGGCCTTGGAAGACCGTTTAAAATCACGTTTTGAGTGGGGGATGATCGTGGATGTGGCGGCGCCTGATTTTGAAACCCGCGTAGCGATTTTAGGAAAAAAAACCATTGAAAAAAACTTTCCTTTAGAAGAAAAATTAATTAAATTAATCGCCCTGTCCATCCAAAGCAATATCCGCGAATTAGAAGGCGCGCTTAACAAAATTATCGCTTACCACGACCTAAAACACCTGGAACCAAACGAAGAATCAATCAAAACACTCTTAACCGGCCTATCTGTCGGTTCCATGCGCCATGCGGTGGCTCCTCGCCAAGTAATTGATGCTGTTTGTGAGTTTTATAATGTGAATTTTGATGAAATTACCAGTAAAAATAGGGAAAAGCGCTTGTCTAACCCGCGCCAAATTGTCATGTTTATGTTGCGCGAAGAATTAAAAACCTCGTTTCCCACCATTGGTGACGAATTGGGCGGACGCGACCACACTACCGCTATGCATGCTTATGAAAAAATCAAAAGAGAGGTAGAAAATGATATTAAATTAAAGCAAGAGATTGACTTAATTAAGCAAAAATTATACATTAATAATGTTTAGATTGTGTATAACTTTGTTGATAACTCGTATAGTTTATCCCCACCCTCACACCTCTATCCCCACCAAATTTTTAAAATAAACAAACCCAAATAGTTATCCCCAAACTCACATCATAGTTATTAAAAAATAAAAAAAATTATCCACTCCTAAATTGGCTAAGATAAAATAAAAAACGAAATTATCCCCACTATCCCCACCCTTATTATTACTATTAATTAGATATAATAAACCAATACACTACCAAAAAATAAATAAATTATATGAAATTATCATGCACCAAGGACAATTTAGCGCTCGTGTTATCTCTCGTGGGTGGGATAGCGGGAAAAAATATTAATCTGCCGATTTTGGGAAATGTTTTAATTAAAGCCGACACCCAAACCGTGGAAATAGTCGCCACTAATTTAGAATTGGCAATGGTGGCGTATTTGCGAGCCAAGGTGGATGAGCCAGGTCAGTTTACCGTGCCGGCACGAACATTGGCCGATTTTGTAAATTTCTTGTCGGGTGAAAAAGTGGATTTGGAGTTGGTAAATAATGAACTGGTGGTAACCTGTGATCGCGCCACTACCAAAATTAAGGGTTCGCCGGCCGATGATTTCCCGGTTGTTCCTCAAAGTAAAGACGGCCATGGTTTTACCGTGTCAGCCGAAGATTTTAAAAATGGTTTGGCGCAAGTTACCCCCGCGCTCGCGCGCAACGATATTCGTCCGGAATTATCCGGGGTGTTTTTCTCATTTAACCCCGAAGGTTTTAAAGGGCTTGTCATGGCCTCCACCGACAGTTATCGCTTGGCCGAGAAAAAAATTAAATTAACCCAAGGCGAAGAATCATTTTCAGCAATTGTGCCTGGACGCACGGCGCAAGAAATCCATCATCTATTATCCGCGGCCAGCTCAGAAGCGGAAAAAAACGTGCGGATTTTAATTAATGAAAATCAATTAGTGATTCATTACGATGGCGCGCAATTAGTGTCGCGTTTAGTGGACGGAAAATATCCGGATTACACTCAAATTATTCCCAAGGATTTTAAAACTACTGCTGGTATGTCTTTGGCGCAGTTAACCAAAGAAATAAAAGCCGCCAGTTTGTTTTCTACGACCGGTGTTAATGCGGTAGTATTTAAATTCGCCGGCGAGAGCGTCGCGCTCGCGTCATCGTCCACCCAAACCGGCGAATATAGTTCCCAAATTAGCGCGGATATTGTGGGTGAAGAAAATAATATCAACTTAAACCATCGCTATTTGTTGGATGGCCTCAATGGCATCCGCGGTGAGCGGGTGTACATGAAGATGATTAACGCCGACAGCCCGTGCGTACTCGCGCCGGAGAAAGATGAGAGTTATTTGTATATTGTGATGCCGATACGGCAGTAGTTTGAGTTTTTTACTACAAAAAAATATCCCGACTAAGTCGGGATATTTTTAGTTATAAAAAAATTTTAAACCGCCGATTTTTTCATCATTTGTTCTACTGAATATTTTCCCGGACCGGTCGTAACCACCGCTATCAATAATAACATTAATATGAGGGTGTATTCGTAACCGCCCCCCATCAAACCAAAGCCATTACCAAACAGAACTTTCGTGGCCACAAGCATAATAACTGCGAGCACGATACCAACGTAGCGCACCCCCAAGCCCAGTAGCAGGGCAACACCGCCGATTAACTCGGCATAGGACACAAAGTAAGCCAAAAATGCCGGAAAGCCCATGGAGGCGAATCCGGTTAGCACCATATCCATGTCGGTCACTTTTAACCAGCCGGCGTGAATAAATACGAGTGCGAGCGCAACGCGAGTGAGGAGCAGGCCGACGTGTGGGTGGTGGAGTTTGTTTTCCACCGTTTGCAGATTTATCATAGATGATAAATTAATTAATAAATTGTTGGTGATATTATACCTTAATTTTTTTTAGAAGTCCATTTTGGTTATAGAAATATTGCAAAATTTTTATTTTAAAATTATTCCACCGTCACCGCGAGCGTTTGCTCCGTTGTCTGCCCATCACTACCGGTCAGCACCCCCTTAATTTGGTAGTTGCCCGCGCCCGGATAGGTGTTCCATTCAAAGTTTAATTGGCCGTTTTCGGCTTTGTCTTCGTTTGGTTTGAAATTGTAAATATATTTGGTGGGGCCGGCGCTGTATAAAAATATACGCAAGTCCTTAACTTCGTTCCAGCGGTATACTTTTATTTTTAGCGCGCGCGGGAAATCAGTCGCTTCTAATTTTAAATTATCATTTTCAGCCCAAACAAATTCCGGTGGCCCCTGGGGCGCGTCCAATACAAATAGTTGTTCGGCTACCGCGCTGTTCCCCATATCATCTTCGGCATAAGCGCGCAAAACATGTTGGCCATTTTCTAAAATTTTGGCTTGATAATTTACCACAAACGGTGGAGCATTAACCGTTCCGGCCGGCGCGCCATCAATCAGAAAAGTAACACGACTGATCCCGCGCGGAGCCGAAGCGGTTGCCTCCAAGTACAATTCGCGGTTGGTAATAATTTGGCCATTGATAGGGGTGATAATTTTGACAATGGGCGCTAATTCCGGTGATTGATTATTGTCTAATTCGCTCGGCGGTTCTTCCAAAGTTAATTGCTCGCCCGCGGCCACGGATTTTTCAATCCAAGCGCGCAAGCCATCTTCCCACCGGCTGTATTGCGGATCATCGGCCGGGCTCATTGGTATCGGTCCGGCAGGGTCGTCTTTTATCACATAATGTAAAATATCGTGCGGTAGCAAATATTTTTTCTCCACGATTAAATGTTCGGGCGTGGTAGATACCGCGATTTTACCATTCACGGAATTTATTTTCAAAATAATACCACCGGACGCGCCCCGCAAAATCGGTTTGGTCGCGGTGCTGGTTGGCGCTTCGGGGAAATTTTCTACCGGCATATTTGTTGTGCTTGTGCGCATGAATTTATTCCAGATTGTTCCGGCCAAAGTGTTGCCCCCGGCTTTCATTGGCGTGGGGATAGTGTTGCCCACCCACACACCCGTAGCAAGCGCGGGCGTATACCCCATTGTCCAAGCGTCTTTGTTGTCATTGGTCGTGCCGGTTTTGGTCGCGACCGGTCGGTCCGGTAACACTAAATTATTGTTTAAGCCAAAAATATATGCGCGCGCGTTATTGTCACTTAAAACATTACTGACGAGCGCGGCCAATTCCGGCGTTGTCGCCTCGACGCCCACGTTTTCTTTTTTCTCAAATAAAGTTTCTTCTTGGGGGTTAGTAACTTTCAAAATGCTGGTCGGTTTATGATAGACGCCGTTATTGGCGAGCGTGGCAAAGGCCGCGGTGTGTTCCAACAAATTTAATTCCGCCCCACCCAATACCAAACTCAAGCCGGCATTTTTTACTTTGTCGGCAGTCAAAGTGGTATAGCCAAAACGTTTGGCAATATCAATCACTTTTTCCTGCCCCACCAAATACAAGGTTTTGACCGCCGGAATATTAAGCGATCCTTGCAAAGCCGTGCGCATCGTTAACAGTCCGTGTTCTTTGCCATCGTAATTTTTAGGAATATAATCGTCGCCATTGGCGCGCTGTTCAAAATTGGTGATGGTGTCATAGAGCACGGTTTCGGGCGTGTATCCTTTTTCAAATGCCGCCAAATACACAAACGGTTTAAATGACGACCCAGGTTGACGTCGCCCTAAAATCGCCACGTTAAATTGGCCGTCAATTTCTTCATTGGCAAAATCGCGTGATCCCACCATTGCCAAAATTTCACCGGTTTTAGGATCAATTGACACGAGCGCCGCGTTGTTGGCGTTGGAGTCCTTGGCGAATTTGTCGCCCTGTTCTTTTATAATATTTTGCGCGGAGATTTGCTTGTCATAATCGAGCGTGGTGATAATTTTTAGTCCGCCGGTATCAACCAAACTTTCACCAAATTGTTCGGCTAACAATTGCTTAACATATAAGACAAAATGGGGCGCTTCCATAATGCCGATATTGCGATATAGGCGTAGAGCGGAATCTTGCGCCTCGGTTTTTTCGTTCTCCGTAATCATTCCCTGATCAAACATTAAACGCAAAACCAAATCACGTCGGTCGCGTAATGATTCCGGATTGTTTAAATAACGAGTGGGCGCTTTTACAATCGCGGCGAGCGTCGCGGCTTCGGGTAAGGTTAATTCGGAAGCGGGTTTTTTAAAATAACTTTGACTCGCTGATTCCACACCGTAATTAGTGGAACCATAGGGTACCTCGTTCAAATACATTTTCATGATTTCGTCTTTGCTGTATTTGCGTTCCAGTCGCAATGCCAAAATCGCCTCTTTAATTTTTCGGAAAATACTATGTTCATCGCCGACCACGGCGTTTTTAATAAATTGTTGTGTCAAAGTTGACGCTCCGCCCGAACCGGCGCTGCGTCCGAGCAAATTGTTTATGCCAGCGCGAATGATGCTGACTATGCGCACGCCACTATGTTCGTAAAATAATCGGTCCTCCACCGCCACGGTTGCCTTCGCCACCCAGGGAGAAATTTGATTTAATTCCACGGTAGTGCGTTTTTGGTTTTGATAAATTTCGTAAAGCAAATGTTCGCCCGTGCGGTCGTAAATTTTGGTGCTTTGCGCGATTTGTCGGCCGGATAAATTATTTGGATCTGGTAAATCTCTGCTCACCCAAGCGACCATAGCCGTAATACTAATAATACCAAGTGCCAAAAGAGCGATGGCCGGCTTAATTAATTTTTTTAACCAACCGCGACTACCTTCGCGTCGTTGCCAAAAGCGCGGGAAACGGAATTTTTTTAAAAACGAAAAATTACGGCGAGGAGAATCACCCAGAATACCGTAAGTTCTAGTTTTGCGGGGACGTAACTGTGGGATGGGCATGGGGTGATAATTTCAAAATCCAAATTTCCAATGTCAAATCAATGTCAAAATCAAAATGTCTAATTTGATATTGGAAATTTGGATTTGATTGGAAATTGGAAATTTGACATTTGTCATTTCAGGGATATTATACCTCATCTTGACAAAAATGCCAATTTGTGCTATACTATTCAGTTAGCAAATCAGGGGTACCGGTATATGGTATCCTTTTTAATTTCTAAAAATATGTTATTTAAGCCAAAAAACAACCACAAGTATACCAATATTGCCTATAATTTGGCTATGTTGGGCGCTATTTTGTGGCAAATTGTCATTCCGACCACTGTTTTGGCTGATATTAGCCAAAATACCGACAAAAACCATGTTTTAAGCCAAACCCAGGCCGACCGCATGTTTTACCCGTATATTGATAAAAAGCCAAGTTATACAATAAATGGGGTAATTACGGCTTATACCAGCACGAAGGGCCAAACCGACGATGATCCGTTTACGGCCGCTTGGGGCGAGCAGGTATATGATGGCATGATTGCCAATAACTGTTTGAAACATAATACCGCTGTGAAGATCCCTGAATATGACAAGAATTTGGTACTCCGTGTTTCTGACCGGATGAATAAAAAATATGGTTGTGAACGTTTTGACATTTGGTTAGATACCACCCGCGCTGAAGCCATGAAGTTTGGGGTGAAGCGTTTGGTTGTAGAGGTTTATTATCCGGAAATTGTGCCCGTGCCGACGCAGTTGGCGATGGCTAAATAACTGTTAACAAAAAATATCCGCCTTATTTGGCAGATATTTTTAATTTTCGGAGGCAGACATTTTTTCTCAGGCCAATGATACTTTTCACAACACTATTATAGTATTTTGAAAAATGTAGGGGGCCTGAGCGCTTGGGTGGGAGCGATGAAAAAAAAGAGCGACAGCCCCCAGAAAAGCGAGCCAGCCGAATGGTTCGGCTTGTTGGGGGCGTTGGCCCCGCGGGGGTGTTTGAGGGCATTGACCACTTTGCTCGGCGAGATGAGCTAGGCGGTCGTCTTCGTCGTGCGGGTGTCGCCGTCGATCTTCTTGATCTGGGCCTTCTTCTTCGCGTAGGTCTTCTGCCGGTGCTCGTGTTTGGTCGCCATAGCTTCGTTCCTCCTCCGGGGAAAGTCCGTGCGTTGCACGGGGCCCGGTAAGATTTATGGTATCAGTTAATCTACACACACACAAGACATTTTAGTAGAAGTTATCCCCAATTGAAAAAACCGCCAGTCGTTTGGCGGTTTTTGTCATCCCGAGCGAGGACTCCCGACTTAGTCGGGACGAGGGATCTCCATTGGTAATCGATTGGGATAGAGATTTCTCCTTCGTCGTCGAAATGACAATTTGAAATTTTATTTACTCCTTCCCCCGATACTGTAGCGCCTCCGCAATATCCACCACCTCAATATTCTCACGCGCATTCAAATCTGCAATCGTCCTGGCCAATTTTAAAATTCGGCCATACGCTCGCGCGGATAAATGTAAGCGGTCAACCGCGCTACGGAGTAGCGCCACGGATTCTTTGTCTAATTGGCAATGAGCGCGAATTTCGGCATTACCCATTTCGCTGTTGGTTAAAATTTTGGTGTTGGCCAGTCGTTCGGTTTGGCGGTCACGCGCCACGCGCACGCGCTCGGCAATCACGGCCGATGATTCGGCCAAAGACGAATCGGATAATTTTTCAAACGGCACGCGGGGGACTTCTACTTGTAAATCAATTCTATCCAAAATCGGTCCACTGATTTTGCGCGTGTAATTGGAAATTTGCGCTGATGAGCAAGTGCAGGCCTTGTCGGGGTCCGAATTGTAGCCACAGGGGCACGGATTTTGACTGGCCACTAAAATAAAACGCGCGGGAAAAGTTAAAGAGCCGTGCGCGCGGGCAATGGTAATTTGACCATCTTCCAAAGGTTGGCGGAGCGCCTCCAAAACTGTGCGCGGAAATTCCGGAAATTCATCTAAAAATAAAACCCCGCGATGTGACAGTGAAATTTCGCCCGGGCGCGGACATCTTCCACCGCCCACAAGCGCGACATGCGAAATGGTGTGGTGTGGTCCGCGAAATGGTCGTTCCATAATTAAACCAGATGGCAACAGGCCAGCGATAGAATAAATTTTGGTAATTTCTAATGCTTCGTCAGTGAGTAGTGGTGGTAAGATAGAAGGCAAAGTGCGGGCGAGCAAAGTTTTTCCCGAACCGGGTGGGCCGGACAACAAAATATTATGGCCACCGGCGGCCGCGACTTCTAACGCGCGCTTGGCGAATTCTTGGCCTTTAATCATGCTCATATCTAACCCGCCCGCGTCCGCGATAAATGGCGCTGGTGCTTCGGCCACATAGGGCGCGATTAAATCTTTGCCGGTTAAATGATCCATTATCTGCGTTAAATTTTTGACCGGATAAATTGTCAGACCCCGCACGAGCGCCGCCTCGGGCGCGTCCATTGCCGGCACATACAAGGCGCGACAACCGGCGGATTTGGCATACACCGCCATTGGTAAAATCCCGGGGGTGTGGCGCACGGCACCGTCCAATGCCAACTGTCCCACGAGCAAGGAGTCCGCGGTATTCAAAGCGATGTTTTGCGACACGGCAATCAGTCCAACCGCTATCGGCAAATCATAGCCCGTGCCTTCTTTTGGTAAATCCGCCGGCGCTAAATTTATTAAAATCCGAAAATTAAACGGATAATTAAATCCGGAATTTTTCAAAGCCGAATGGACGCGGTCGCGCGCTTCTTTGATGGATGTGTCGGCGAGGCCGACGATGTTGAACATCGTTTGGCCTTTGCTGATGTCTACTTCTACATCAACGGGGCGAGCGTCTAGGCCGACGGTGGCGGCGGTTTGGAGTTTGAAAAACATAGTTGTTGAAAATTAACTAATTATTTTTTGGTTACCAAGCGTTTTTTGTCATCCCGAGTGAGGATTCGCATCCGACGAGGGATCTCCATTTGGCCTGCAATAGCCAACGGGATAGAGATTCCTCCTTCGTTGTCGGAATGACAAGTGGATTTGGAAATTAAAAGGTATCTATTTATCGTTTTTCTTATACCAAATATAGCCACCCACCCCCATCACAATCAAAACATCCGCTAAATTAATAATCCCCGTAAAAATTAAAATATAATCAACGGTGTGTCCGTAAATTATTCGGTCAATTAAATTGGAGAGCGCGCCGGCGGTGGCAATTGATAAGCAAGCAAAAATCCCAAAATTGTTTTTTATTTTATCATCGCGTGTCAACAAGAATACAAACATCGCGATTATCAAAATTGACATCACCGTAATAATCACCATTGGCACGGGCAAACCAAACGCCACGCCGTCATTTAAAAACGGTTGCCAGCCGAAGAATTTGTTTAACAGAATTTTTTCCGGCCAAGCGCCCAGTGCGCGGTATTTTAGAAATTGGTCCAGTGACAAAAAAAATCCCGCCAAAATTATGGTCAGGGATTTTTGCCTCCACATATAATTTAAACTTCTTGGGTAATCGCTTTTTTGCATTCCACGCAGGCGCTGGAAGTAGTGCGCGCTTCTAAACGTTTTATCCCAATTTCCTTTTTGCAGTATTTGCAAACGCCGTAGGTGCCTTTTTTTAAGCGATCAAGCGATTGGTTGACATCGCGTAAGGTTTTTTCCAAAGAGTCCTCCAAAGTTAAATTGGCCGCGTAGTCCGCGACTTCGTTGGCGTTTTCATCTTCCTTATCGCCATAAGACGGAAAGGTGCTGTCGTAATCATCGGAAGTGTGAGTATTTTTGGTAGTGAATTTAGCTAAATCCGCCTCTAAACGCGCCTTTTCGGCAGTGAGGGATTTTTTTATTTTGTCTAAAAATTCTTTAGTGTAAGTAGTTTTTGTCATAAATTAAAGTTAGAGGTCGTCCGCTCTTATTGAGAGATTATACGATATTTCGTTTTGGTAGTCAATAGCCACCCGTGTCTTTTTTTATTATCCAAAAAAGGTGTTGATCGCCTTACCGACAAAATGGGTGATAATAATAACGGCCGTGGCGATTCCCAAATGTTCAACAATGACCGGGCCGGGCCGGGCGCCGTTCGCTTTGGCGATATGATAACTAAACACTCCCAGCAGTACTATGCCCCAAATAATGCTGACGATAACGGCCGTGGTTAATGACAAAAAGAAAAATGGTATGGAAAAAGTTAACGCGAATAAGAATTTTGATAAAAAAGTGGATGCGGTTGCTTCCCAGATGTGCTTAGCGTTACTGTCCAGCTTGGATTCTTCGGAAATATGAATCCCAAGCGCATCGGAAAAAGCATCGGCAATGGCGATAGTCAGGACGCCACCCAAAACCGCCAATTTGGAATTAGTGCCGGACTGCAAACCAACCATTAGCCCCAGAGTGGTGATGGTGGCCGAGGTTAGGCCAAAACTAAAGCCGGTGAGAAGTGATGGTTTCATATGAGATAAGTATACCAAAAAAATTGGATTAAAAAAAGGGCATAGTGACCCGATAAAAATAATTTTAAGGCTCTAGCCCTTTAGTAAAACCATCGCGACGAGATATCAATCCCGTTAGGGAAAAATGTCAATCATCGGACAGAGTTACCCTCCGACCACCTGAGAGGTATTACCCCGGACATTTGTCGCGGAAAACGCAGACGAATGTAAAATTGGGGATACCAGGCAAGAAGTGCGGATTATCACTGTTAGCTGTTTTTTGAAGTTTTTACAGTGATAAGTCCATTTCTTGTCATAAATGGCAGTTTCGTGAGGGTGTTTCACAGAAGTGAAACTTGAATTGTAGAATGAACTACAAAGATATTATAGCACATATTTATAGTTTTGTCAAGGGGGTGGGGCAGGCGAGCAGTTTTTGTTATATATTAGCCAAATTATTGATTAAAAGTGTTTAAAATATCAAAAAATTTGTATACGCTTGTGTATACAAATTTAGTTTTTTATTGCCGAAAATATTTTTTGGCTAAAATTAGCGAAGTGTTATCCACAGAAAAGGCGACTTATACCCAGAGTTATCCACAGTTTGATTACGCTTGTGTAATCAAACTTGTGATAATTTCAAAATCCAAATTTCCAATTTCCAATCAATGTCAAAGTAAAAATGTCAAATTCGGTATTTGTTATTTGAAATTTGGATTTGGTTTGACATTGGAAATTGGAAATTTGACATTTCGCTCGTCAATAATGATATCTTCGCCCGCTATTTATCATCTGCGCCCGATAAACCTGCTCCCACAGCACCACTCGCGCCATTTGGTGGGTAAAAGTTAGGGGAGACAGTGAAATTACTTTGTCCGCCAGTTTAATAATTGATTCATCTAATCCCAGCGGTCCACCGATAATTAGTGTAAAATTAGCGGAATTTTTGAATATTTCGGCAAATTTTGTTGAAGAAAATTGTTGGCCATTTTCTGAAAGCACCAAAATTGGGCCGGTTTTGGTATTTTTTAGTTCGTTTTTAATTAGTTCGGCTTCTTGTAGTTTAATCGTGGTCGGGTCATCTTTTTCGCTAAAACTCCTCTCTTTTAGCTCGCGAATGGTGATTTTGCACGTTGAAGAAAGCCGTTTTAAGTATTCGGCCTCGGCCTCGCGCCAGTAGGATTCTTTGGGTTTGCCTAGACAGATTAAGTTTATATTCATATTCATTTGTTTTATGCACCATAGAGCTCGACGCGCAACTTTATTTCAGAAAGCGTAACCTAGGCCGAACGGCCAAGAGTGTCTTTCTGGGATAAAGTTGTGTGGCGAGCGAAACCACCAGTTTGATTACGCTTGTGTAATCAAACTTAGAAATTTTTCTTAAATTCCGCAAAATTATTATTTAAAATTGCCTCGCGTGTTTGTTTCATCAAATCTACCATAAAATGTAAATTGTGAATGGATGTCAGGCGCATGGCGGTCATCTCCTCGGCCGCGAATAAATGATGGATATACGCGCGCGTGTAATTTTGGCAGGTGTGACAAGTGCAATCCAGCTCAATCGGACTAAAATCAGTAGCAAAACTACTGTTTTTTATATTCATTCTATGTTTACCACTTTTATCTTTTGTTTTTGTAAATATCATTCCATGCCGAGCCAATCGTGTCGGCGCGACGCAATCAAACATATCAATGCCATTTTCAACCGCGACGAGTAAATCAGCTGGATCAAGCCCCATCCCCATTGCGTAATGTGGTTTATTAGTTGGTAAATACGGGTGCACCCATTTTAAAATTTCGTCAGTGGCTTCCATATTGTAGCCGATAGATTCACCGCCGACCGCGATGCCGTCAAAATCTTGCGCGCAAATAAATTTCGCAGATTCTTCGCGTAAGTCCTGATGGTTGGCGCCTTGGATTATGCCAAATAAAAATTGGGGGTAGCCGTGGCGGTTAGTTTCTTTTTTGTGTTCAGTAATGCAGCGCTCGGCCCAAAGATGTGTTCGTTCCATGGCTTGTCGGGCGTAGCCAGGCGAAGCCCGATCAGGTGTGCATTCGTCAAAAGCCATGATTATATCGGCGCCGAGTTTGTGTTGAGTTTCAATGGCGGATTCGGGGGTAAAGCGATGGGTAGAGCCGTCAATGTGCGAGCGGAAGGTAACGCCGTCGTCGTCGATTTTTACGAGTTTTTCGTTGCCGTTCTTGCTGTCATCCCGAGCGTCAAGCGAGGGATCTCCATTATTGTATTGTTTACCGGATGGAGATTTCTCACGCTCGCTACGCTCGGTTCGAAATGACAATTTGGTGTCCTTTTGTAGACCAAGTGAAAAAACTTGAAATCCACCCGAGTCAGTCAAAATCGGTCGTTTCCAATTCATAAATTTATGTAATCCACCGGCCGTGTCAATCAAATCTTCGCCCGGACGCAAATGCAAGTGGTAAGTATTTCCTAAAATTATTGGCGCGTTTAAATTTTCCAAATCCAAAGAATCCAAAGTTTTAACAGTGGCTTGGGTGCCGACGGGCATAAAGCAAGGCGTTGCAATATCGCCATGAGCAGTATGGAGAACGCCGGCGCGGGCGCGGTTGTCGGTGTGTTGTAAATTAAAAAATGGCATATTTTGCGGTAAATTTACCATATTTTGTGGAAAAAGGCAAGATATGGTATTATAGTGATGTTGTTTTGATTTATTATATTTATGAGTCCGAGAGAGATAATTGATTTTCGTGGCCGGCCAATGCAACCGGAAAGATTTCAAACTTTGCTTGACCAAGCAGAGGAGCCGGTTCGTGAAAGATTATTTACTGAAAAATCAGACAGGAGCTCATTTGAGGTGTGGTCAAAAGCGGTTGAGGAATTTTTGTCACGAGTTAATATGGTTGAACTGCAAAATATTTTTGAAGAAATTGGCGCGAAAAGTGGTGTTAGTCCAGAGAAATTAAATTTTAACGAAGCCGAAGTTGTAGTGGAAGATTTTAAAAAGCTGGAAGAAAGTGGGAGCGCTTTTGATGGATTTTATTCCCCTCACGCTAATAAAATTTTTTTGGATGCCAAGCTTTTGGTTGCGAAGGCCTGGATTCAGGGCGGTCAAAAGCAAAAAACAAAAGGACATTTGATTGTTGATGAGAATTTGATGTTTGCTAATGTTTTACATACAATGATTCACGAAAAAGTTCACGCTATTTCATATAATCTCTTAGAAGAACAAAAGATTGATTCAATAGTTAAAAGAGCGGCGGCTTGGGTGATAGAACATATGTTAGATGGTATGGTGCCGGTGCGTTTGGGTAAATCAAGAGGGGGTTATTCAGAACACGATAGAACTCAGGGCTCTTCAAGTTCGAGGTTTAGATTGTTTGATGAGGCTGTTACTGAACGATTGACTAGGGACATAATGAAAAAGTATTTATTGCGTTGCCATGGGGAAACATATGCTCCCCAAACGGTTAAGGATGTTCTGGATATTTTGGAGGTTAATGATGGTTATAAAAAGGAAAGAAAATTTTTGGATGAAGTAATTGTTGGTATGGCCCAATATTTAAAAATGAGTGAGACTGATGTTTGGAACGCCATCGTGCGCAGTAAAATTGAAGGGATGGATTTAGATGATCCGGATGTAAAACCGGTATTTGACGCAGTAGGGGCGCGGGAAAAACTATCTGAATCAGAAGCAAAAAAAGATTAATCATTTTTTGGTATTTATGTTAAATTCATATTTTGTCGGCCCGTTAATAGCGGTTGTCATCGGCTTAATTTATTTTGCCACTAAAAAAGGCAAAGAAGGCGGTGGATTCAGTTTTAAAAAAGGTGGCGCGGATATACTGGCCACTTTTACCGTGGATTTCACTGCTTTGGCCGCGGCCAATCGTTTGGATCCGGTCGTGGGGCGCGAAGATGAAATTACGCGCTTGGCGCAGGTGATGTCGCGTCGGGAAAAAAACAACGCCATTTTAATTGGCGCGCCGGGCGTGGGCAAAACTGCCATCGTCGAAGGGCTCGCGTCTTTAATTGTTAAAAAACAAGTACCGGAACATTTACAGGGCGACCGGTTGTTATCATTGGATGTCGCCGGTCTGCTTTCTGGTACCAAATATCGCGGGGAATTTGAAGAGCGCGCGAAAAAAATTATTGACGAAGTTTGTCGGGCTGATCGGCGGATAATTTTATTTATTGATGAAATTCATACTATCATTCAGTCGCATGGCACCGAAGGCGCGGTAAATTTTTCTGATATTTTAAAACCGGCTTTGGCGCGCGGGGATTTACAAATGATTGGCGCCACCACTCCGGAAGAATATGAAAAATATATTAAAACCGATGCCAGTTTGGAACGTCGGTTTCAGCCGGTAGAAGTGAGGGAGCCCACCGAGGCCGAGACCATCGGCATTTTAAAAAATGTCAAAGACCGCTATCGCGAATTTCACAAAGTGGAATTTACCGATGCCGCGATTGACGCGGCCGTGAAACTATCGCAAAAATATATTGTGTCGCGTCGTTTGCCGGACAAGGCGTTGGATGTGGTTGATGAATCGGGTGCGATGGTGAAAGTGTCGCATGTCCACCCCGATGTGCCGGCCATCTTATTTAAAACCGCCAGTGAAAAATATCCCGAAGCCGCTAAATTATGGAGTGAAATTCAAGAATTAGATCGCAAAATTTATGCTAAAAAATCCGAGGCGTTAACCAAACGGCGCGAGGATTTGGAAAAGCAGGCCGAGGCGATGGGGGTGCTCGTGGTGGATAGTGATGATATTAAAAAAGTGGTTGGTGATTGGCGGGAGACGGAGTAGGGCTGACTCTGGCCTTCTTTAATAAATTTTTTATGCTTTTTTCAAAATTAATTACTGATGAAAAAAATATGGAAACTGTCACATCCGTTAAAACCAGCACGATTACTTATACTAAATTAATGGTTGCGACGTTCGCGCTACTCGCGGCGAATGTGGCGGTGTTGGCGGTTACACCAGCAAAAATTATTCCGATGAGTGGTTGTGTAAAATATAAGGTGGCGTCTTGCACTACAGCGTTACACGGAATTTATATAAGACGCTCATCATTTTCCGGTGCACCAGTTTTTTTAGATAACAGATGTCGTACTAAATCACCACGTGAGAAATCAAATTATTACTCTTGCGAATCGGTCAAATCATACAAGGTGTGTTCTAGGTCATGTCGGGTGAGTTGTATAAATACTGACGAAGATAACCCAAGTGGTTATGATTATAGTGTTGCTGGCACTTCTACTGTAATAGGCGGAATATCTGTGGCGGATGTTTGTAAAAATTTTTTTGATTTAGTTGAGGCATCTTGTAATACTGCCGGCACTGACATTAACACCACAACACACCGTTGTCTTCCCTATGGTTGTTATCATGGAAAATGTTTAACTAGTTATCCGCCTGAACATCGGCGGTGTCGCGATAGTGATGGTGGGGCGAATCTGTACTACAAGGGAGAAGCAGTCAACTATGAAATGGGTTTTGGTAGTCATTTTGATCTTGAGCCCCCACGCGTTGATTGGTGCGCTGGCGATCGAGCTGTATATGAGCAATATTGTTTAGTTGGTACCACCACTTTGGCGCATAGCAGTGATATCGAGGCCATGTTGTTTGAATCAGCCGGTTCTTATAGCGGCCCTTCTATATATGGCTAATTATAGTATGTATCGTTGCCCGGCTGGTGCTCCTTTTTGTGTAGATGGTGCATGTGTAAATACTACGACTCCAATTAATGTCCACCGTTGTCAAGATTTAGATACAGGCAAAAATTTAGGTGAGCGAGGTTATACAAAAAGTTATCTCAACGATGCTTTGATATCCACCGAAAGAGATGAGTGTATAGATGATAGAAATTTATTGGAATATTATTGCGCCCCAAATTCACCAATGCCAGTTGTTTCCAGTTCGGTATTTACTTGTCCGACCGAATTGCCGATTTGTTATGATGGTCGGTGTATGAATTCTACGACTTTAGATGAAGTGCTTGAAGATGAGGTGCCGTTTTAGTTTGATTTTTTAATGTAGAAATTTTAGTATCAAAAAAAGTTATCCACCGTCTTGTTTAAAATTCATTGTGCTGGGGGGGGGCATTTGTGTTATAATATACGCAAATTAAATTTATTACCCATTTTTATGGGATTAACTTTAAAATATATGGACACAGCCGACACAATGGGCACAATGACGCTGGTAAAAACTGGTAGCGTCACGAAATTAAAATTGGCAGTGGCGACTTTGGCTTTGGCTGTTGCCGGCAATGTGGCTTTGGCAGTCGCGCCTATTAGACCACCAACAACTTATTTGACCGTAACATCGTGTAGCGCTGTTGCCGGTGGCGTGGCCACGGAACGGCAATATTTAAATAGTTGTACGGCTGGAAAAGGTTATACCTATGTTTGTCTAAATAATAACACTTTTCGCTTAATTTGGCGCGCTCCTTGCGTTGGCGCCATTACCAGCAAATCTTTTACCGATTCTTACGTTAATGGCTCTTGTCGTCAACTGGCCAATGGAATTTCTTTAACAGAAAATTTTAATAATGGTTGTTCCGGTTCAAGTAATTATACCTATTCTTGTTATAGCCCGACGCGAATGAAAAAAGTTGGGGGTAAGTGTGTGAATGGTTGTTCTGATCCTGACGGTGGGTTGAATTTAATTAGTCAAAATCTAACATCCTTATGGTCCGGCGGTAGGATGATTTCTTCCACTTTGGACACTTGTACCGGTTCTGGTAGAGTTTCGGAAGGTACTTGTAGTGGCGGAGTTATTTCTAAAACTGCGTTATCTTGTCCGGATGGGTTTAGTTGTAGTGTCGGTCGTTGTGTTTATAGCCCGGTAAAGAAATGTATTGATATTGATGGTGGTAATGTAAATATATCATCGGTGGCTAAGGTGGTTGATTTGAATAATGGAAATATTTTGAGTTCGTTGCCGGATAAATGTGCTTCTACGTCTACTCCTTCAATTGGAGTGCTAGAAGCAGTTTGTGGTTTCGGTTCGTCGGTTTCTTATGTTACAACTTCCTGTGCTTTTCATGATGTCTGTGTGGCCGGTGCTTGTAAACCGATTGTTTGTACGGATGGCGATGGCGGGGTTAATACTATGGTCAGTAGTTCGGTTTCTATTAGTGTTGGAGGCACGGTCTTTACTACTAATTATGATTCATGTGTCAACACCACTACGGTTTCAGAGCAAATGTGTTTTAATACGTTCGCTAGCTCTACACAAGTAGCTTGTGCCAGTGGTTATACGTGTAAAGGTGGAGCATGCATGCCTCCGCCTGTTCCACCAAGTGGCAGTCTCACTATTGTTCGTTCCGCGACGCCGGTAACTCGAACGGTGATAAATGATGGTTCGGCTGGTATTGACTCCCTCGGGTTACTTTTGTCAGCTGGCACAAACGAAGATATTCGGCTAACAAATTTGACGCTACATGTTTATATAGACGAGAATGTAGATGGTATTTTTGCTAATGCGATTGAAGGCGCTGTTAATGCTCGCGATATAATAAATGAAATTAATTTGTATTCCGGGACTACCAAAATTGCCGGTCCGGTTTTGGTTGATGCTTCGGGTAATGCCGTTTTTCATTCTGGTAAATTTAGTGGTGGCTCATATACAATTCCAAAAGGTACAAATAAATCAATAGTTGCGCGCGCGACTTTGGGTGGTGGTTCGCCATATGGTGGCAATGATGATCGTTATGCGCTTACTTTTTCTGCCATTGATGTGCAGGCTGATGGGGCTACAACTGCTAATAATATTGTACCTACAGTTGTTGGTACGGATGTTAATGGCACTACCGTCCCGAGTGTTTATATTCAGGTTACTGGGAGTGGTAGCCTTAATATTACTCGTTCCGCTACCCCGGTATCGCAAACTGTAATCAGCGGGGCTGGCAAGGTGCCCTCTCTTGGCGTGCTTTTGTCTGCTGGCGCTGTTGAAGATGTTAGATTGAGTGGGTTAACAATGCACACCTATGTTGATGGCAATAATGATGGTATATTTGTTTCTGCCGTTGAAGGGGGCGTTGATGCAAATGATTTAATTACCGCGGTTTTCTTGTATGATGGTGAAATCAAAGTCGCTGGTCCGGTGTTTGTTAATTCCACTGGGGATGCGGTGTTTTCTAGCGGTGATTTTACCGGTGGCTATTATGAGGTTCCGAAAAATAATAATAAGTTGTTAGTTGCTAAATCCGATGTTTATGGGCTTGCTCCGTATGGTGGTAACGATAATAGGTACGCATTTACTTTTTCTTCTGCCGATGTTATAGCGCGAGGTGCGTCATCCGCGAATATTGTAGTGCCAACAGTTGCTGGCACCAACATCAATCATACTTCCGCGCCCATTGTGTATGTTAGAGTGGCCAGTACGATTATTGGTAATGTTGTTATAACTTCAAATGCCAGTTTTCCTTCTGGTCAGCTTTTGATGGACGGCGTTAGTCAGGTTGTAGGATCGTTTAATGTTACTGTTCCTATTCCTGGGCCGGAGGATGTAACATTCCAAAGTTTTAAATTTCATGTTCTAAAAACAAGTGGGTTAAATTTATCTGATTGGCAGATGAAGCTTGGCCCTACGGCTAGATTTAACGGTGTGGTAAGTGGTGATGATGTGACATTTGACGTTATGGATTCTACCATGTATCCTGGGTCTACTAGAAGTGTTCAAGTTTATGCGACACCAATTTTTCCACCCGCTGCCACCACCACACCTTCATTATTTGTAATGACTGGTATATTGAGAGCGGCAGATGTAGTGGTTGACGCGACATTGTTAGGTTGGCCGACCGATGGTGTATGGTCAAATCGTTTGGTTTATCCATAATTTTGGTTTACCTTTCTGATTTTATTGTAGAATTTGTTAAAAATAGCGCCTAATCAGTGCTATTTTTATTTTTGTGGATTTATGTTAAAATCAATGCACTTATATGATTGATTATCAAAAAGATCTAAACCCCGAACAACTCGCCGTCGTCCAAAACGGTGATGGATTTTGTTTGGTTTTGGCTGGCGCGGGGTCGGGGAAGACGCGGGCGGTCACCTATCGGGTGGCGTATTTGTTGGAGAAGGGTGTAAGGCCAGAAAATATTTTATTGGTTACTTTTACCAATAAGGCAGCGGATGAAATGATTACGCGTGTTCAAAAATTATCTGGTATTGTCGAACGTCTTCCTTGGTCCGGGACTTTTCACCACATTGCCAATAAAATTTTACGCCAATACGCGGGTGTGCTTGGGTATCAAAATAATTTTACGATTTTGGATTCGGATGATTCGGAACAAATTTTGAAAAAATTAATTAAGGAATTTAAAACCGAAGATAAATTTCCTTCGGCGAAAGTGGTGAATAATTTAATTAGTTTTTCGCGTAATGCGGGTGAGGAATTGGCCAGTGTTGTCATGGAAAAATCTCCGCAGTGGGCGCAAATGATTAAAACGATTACGACTGTCGCGGATGCTTACACGCGCGAGAAAAAAGCCACCAATGTTATGGATTTTGATGATTTGTTAATTAATTTTTTGTTTCTACTCCAGAATTCTTCGGTGCAACAAAAACTGGCGACGCAATTTCAATATATTTTAGTTGACGAGTACCAAGACACCAATCGCGTGCAAGCGGCGATTATAAATAATTTGGCAGTAGTGCATAAAAATTTATTAGTCGTGGGCGATGACGCGCAAAGTATTTATTCTTTTCGCGCGGCGGATATTGATAATATTTTAAAATTCGAAGAAGCGCATCCGGGCGCAAAAGTTTTTAAATTAGAAATGAACTACCGTTCGGGGAAAGATATTTTGGATTTGGCGAATAATGTGATCGCGAATAATTTGCGACAATATAAAAAGGCCTTGCATCCGGTTTCAAAAATTGGCAATAAGCCAAAATTAAAAGCGCATTCCACCAAAGAAGCCGAGGCCGAAGCAGTCGCGCGTGAAATAAAAAAACATTTGGACGCGGGCGTTTCACCCCGTCAAATTGCGGTGTTGTTTCGCGCTTCCCACCACTCCCAACCATTGGAATTGGAATTGATGCGGGCGGATATTCCGTATGAATATCGCGGTGGTTTACGGTTTTTTGAACGGGCGCATATTAAAGACGCACTGGCATATCTGCGGCTCATAAATAATTGGGCGGACGCATCGGCTTGGACGCGTGTATTGCTACACGAAGACGGTTTAGGGCCGGTGGCAGTTGGCAAAATTGTAAATTTAATCCAGCAAATGGAAAATATTGGGGAGTTGAAAAATCTCGGGGAAAATTTAGGTGAAAAAGCGCGCTTGGGCTGGAGTAATTTTTTACGAATTTGGGAAAATTTAGTGAGTGTGCCAAAAAAACCGGGCGAGATGCTCGTGGCGTTATCGGATTCGCCGTATCGCGAATATTTATTAAATGAACATGTTGATAGCGACGAACGCATTGAGGACTTGGAGCAGATGAGTGAATTTGCGAAAAAATATTCTACTTTGGAAGAATTTTTGGCCGAGACCGCCTTGCACGAATCGTTTAGTCGCGATCGCGTGAATCCGGGCGTGGCGGCCGGTGTGAATAAAAACGATCAAATTATTTTATCTACAATTCACCAAGCCAAAGGTTTGGAATGGGAAGCGGTATTTGTAATAAATTTATCTGCCGGCGCGTTTCCGTCCGAGCGTTCAATGGGTGAGCGTGATGGTTTGGAAGAAGAACGGCGGTTGTTTTATGTCGCCATCACGCGCGCAAAAAAAAATTTGTATTTAAGTTATCCGGAAGAAAGCGGGAGTTGGGGTGGAGCGATGGGCGGGCCGAGTTTGTTTTTGGATGAAGTCGACGCACAGTTGTTAGATGGATCAGGCACCCGAACACGGTTAACGATTTTAAACGATTATAGTGCTGGTGTTACTTACGAATCCGAAGACGATGATTTACCGTTTAAATCCACCCCCCGGCACAGTTTTTTGCGGGGAGTGGACGAGTTGTAGTAATTGTGAGAAAATATCAACATGTTAGACCCACGCCAACGTTATCTTCAAATCGCGTTTAATCAATCGCTTGCGGAATTAAAAAGCGGAATTTTGTCATTGCCAAAAAATAAAAATATTATTGTGGAAATCGGCACGCCTCTTATCAAATCTGTCGGCGTGGAAGCAATACACACAGCGCGAAATTTTTGGAGCGGGTATATTTTGGCGGATTTAAAATGTATGGACAGGGGCGCGACGGAAACTAATTTATTCGCGTCTGCCGGTGCCAACGGCATTACCTGTCTTGGTCTCGCGCCCATCGCTACGGTTGACGCCTTTGTCGTCGAGTGTGCCAATTTGAAAATTGATTCTTTCGTGGATATGTTAGGTGTTAAATTTCCATTTGAAATTTTACAAAAATTAAAAAAGAAATCGACCGGCGTAGTTTTGCATCGGGGCGTAGACGAAGCGGTCAATCGCGCGAAAATCGTTCCTTACATCGAAATTAATCGTATTTATGGCGCGTATAGTTGTCTAATCGCGAGCGCGGGTGGGGAAACCGGCCGCGAAGTGGCTCGGGCGCATTTTAATGGTAGTCATATTGCGGTCGTGTGGCGCGAGTTTAATCCGATAACAAAAGTCGGACAAGAAATTATTAAAGAATTTTTGAGAAAAGCATAATATGCCGTTTGATTGGGGCGAAATTTTTTCAGGTGCATTAAGACTATTGTTCTGGGTTTTTGTTATTTACAGTTTTTCTAAGAAGAAAAAAAGAAAGATAAGTATAAATATTGATGAAGCAAATTCACCGGCCGAAACAATTACGTTGCAAGAACAATTGTCCAAGATAAAATCAGGGAAAATATACAGCGGGTTAGTTGGTATGATTGTAGGTCAATTGAATCCAAAAATATTAGACACTGAACCCAACGCGGTTGCGGTAGTTAGTGCTAAGTCGGTCGGGCTTGACTCTAAAAAAAGATATTTACAAGTAGCGCTAAATGGAAATTGGGAAGACGCACAACAAATTTTGCGACAACTGCCAAATTCCGAGCGGATTTTAATTGAAGCCGGCACGCCTTTTATCAAACGCTATGGCATTAATATTATTACCGAAATTCGGATGTTGCGACCGCTCGCCTATATTGTCGCGGATTTAAAAACGGTTGATATGGGTGAGCGTGAGGCTAATTTGGCCGCTGATGTTGGCGCTAACGCGGTCATTGGTTTGGGAATAGCGCCGGTTGAAACAATTAATGCTTTGAGCGAAGCGTGTACAAAGCGCGGGTTAGATATGTTTTTGGATTTGATGAATGTTGAGCAACCATTGGTCGTGTTAAAGCAGTTAGATAAATTACCAAAAGTAGTTTTATTGCATCGGGGCGTGGACGAAACTGAGACGGACAGCGCCAAAACCATTCCGTATTTTCAAATTAATCAAATCAAAGGCGCGTATAAAATCATGGTGGCGGTGGCCGGCGCGGATTCGGAACGTGATGTGAAAAGCGCGGTGTTTAATGGCGCGGATATTGTAGTATTGTGGAAATCATTTTATAAATTTGAGGGGAATGTGGGGCAGTTGGCGGAGAGATTTTTAGCGGAAATCAGGTAGAATTGTTCTGTCATTCCGACCGACCGTCGCAGGGAGCGGAGGAATCCCTTAAAGTTGAAAATCGTGCTAATGATTGCGTTAAGGGATCCCTCGGCTACGCTCGGGATGACAATTGGTTTAAAGTAATTAAAAAACCGTGGTGTTGAATCACGACGATTTTTTTGTTTATTTTTTTACTGTATTTTTCTCCCACTCGCCAAAGTCCTAATTCCATCCATAATTTCCACCGGCACAGCAAAAATTGTCATCTTGGACGGGTCGGCTTGTAATTTTTCCATTGTTTGCAAAGTGCGCAGTGACAGCGCGCCTGGAACGGTAGAAAGCAACGCAGCCGCTTTAGAAATATTTTCCGCGGCTTGAATTTCACCTTGGGCTTTAATAATGATGGCCCGGCGTTCGCGTTCACTCTCGGCTTGTTTGGCCATGGCGCGTTTCATATCGGCCGGAATTTCAATGTCTTGAATTTTTACATCCGACACATTCACGCCCCAGTTGGTGGTGGCTTGATCAATAATATTTTTTATTTCCACCGCGGTTTTTTCGCGTGCGGTTAATAATTCATCTAATTCCACGCCACCGATAACATCGCGTAGCGCTGCCATCGCGTATTGCGAAATCGCGTAAGTATAATCACGCACTTCCAAAGTGGCAGATTCGGCTTTTTCGACATTGAAATATACTACCGCATTGATACCGACTGGCACATTGTCTTTGGTGATTGCTTCCTGTTGAGGAACGTCTACGGTTGTTACGCGAATATCAACCTTGTTAATCGTTTGAAATCCTGTCAAAAGCCAGGTCAGGCCGGGAGTGCGGGTGCTGGAATATTTCCCCAAAGTTAAAATTACCCCGCGTTCATATTGTTTGACGACGCGTAGACCGGACAAAAGATAAATGCCAACGATGATTAGAAGTGGCAACATCAGTGCTGGTAGAATCATATATTATGAATATTAAAAATTATGCTGGTATTATACTATTGGCCGATAGGGGATGTCAACGGTTGGTCTTGACCCCGCAGTAGACCTGTGGGTCACTGCGGGGCAAGCAAACTTGGTTTACTGGATTTACCTTGACAAATTAGCAATGGTTTGATATAATCTTTTTAGAACGCGACTGAAGAAAAACTCGTGGCTGAGCAAATTCGTTCAGTTTTTTTATTAATTTTTTTGGATATATTTATTAATTATGCCTACGATTAACCAAGTAATGAAAAAAGGCCGGGTTAGCAAGAAAAGAAAATCGCGCGTGCCGGCTTTGGAATTTACTATTGACAACTTGCACCGTCGCAAAACCATTTTTAAAGACGGCAGCAGTTTCAAACGCGGTGTCTGCACCAAGGTGTATACCACCACTCCGAAAAAACCTAACTCGGCTTTGCGCAAAGTTGCCAAAGTCCGTTTGAGCAATGGTTCGGAGGTCATCGCTTATATTCCGGGTGAAGGCCACAATTTGCAAGAGCACTCCATTGTGTTAATTCGCGGTGGCCGTGTGAAGGACTTGCCGGGTGTGCGTTACCACATCGTGCGCGGTGTTTATGATACTCAAGGCGTGGAAGCCCGTCGTCGGGGGCGCAGTTTGTATGGCGCCAAACGTCCGAAAGCGGCGAAGAAGTAAAAGTTTGAAATTTTATAATTAAAATTTTATGAGAGGTAAGAAAAAAACCCCAGTACGAGCGATTGCTCCTGATCCAAAATATGGCAATACGCTTTTGGCCAAGTTTATCAATTATTTAATGCAGTTTGGTAAAAAAACCACTGCCCGTTCTATTGTTTACGAAGCATTGGAAACAATTTCCAAAGGTGGCAAAGAAGATCCGATTAAAGTATTTGAAACTGCGGTCAATAATATTCGTCCGCAGGTGGAAGTTCGCTCCCGCCGTGTTGGTGGCGCCAATTATCAGGTGCCATTGCCGGTGCGCGGGACTCGTCAAAATGCGTTGGCATTTCGTTGGATAATTGGCGCGGCGCGCAACAAAAAAGGCGCTCCGATGGCCGAACGACTGGCGACAGTTTTGACTGACACCTTTAACAATACCGGTGACGCCATGAAAAAACGTGACGATGTTCACCGCATGGCCGAGGCCAACAAGGCCTTCGCGCATTTTGCGCGTTTCGCTAAATAGTTCAATTGTCATTCCGAATCCCCATCGCAGGGGTGAGGAATCTCCATCCACAACCGTTGTAATGGAGATCCCTCGTCGGCGCGAGCCTCGCTCGGGATGACAGTGTAGATATTAAAATTTTTATCTTATGCCCCGAGAATATTCATTAGACAAAACGCGTAATTACGGAATTTGCGCGCATATTGACGCCGGTAAAACCACCACCACCGAACGGGTTTTGTTTTACACCGGTAAGAAACATAAAATCGGCGAAGTGCACGAAGGCGCGGCCGAAATGGACTGGATGGAACAGGAAAAAGAGCGCGGCATTACCATTACTTCCGCCGCGACCACCTGTTTTTGGAAAAATCATCGTTTGAATATTATTGATACTCCCGGCCACGTGGATTTTACCGTGGAAGTGGAACGCTCCCTGCGTGTTTTAGACGGCGCGGTGGTGGCGTTTGACGGCTCCCAAGGCGTGGAACCGCAAAGTGAAACCGTTTGGCATCAGGCCGATAAATACGAAGTGCCCCGCGTTTGTTTCATTAACAAAATGGATAAATTAGGCGCGGATTTTTACATGAGTTACGACTCAATTATCGAACGTTTGTCGCCAAATGCCATTGCGATTCAATTACCGATTGGCGCGGAGGGCACATTTTCGGGCTTGATTGATTTGGTTGAGCAAAAAGCTTTTAAATTTGAAGGTGAGCACGGTGAAAAAATTATTGAAATTCCAATTCCCGATGATATGAAAGAAAAAGTGGCCAAGTATCGCAGTGCGATGGTTGAAAAAGCGGCCGAAGCAACTGATGAACTAACAGCCAAATATTTGGATGGTAAAGAATTGACAGTGGAAGAAATCAAATCGGCTTTACGCGCTTTGACTTTGGCCAGCAAAATTTATCCGGTAATTTCCGGTTCGGCTTTGGCCAATATTGGCGTGCAATTTATGTTAGATTGCGTGGTGCAATATTTACCATCGCCGTTAGATGTGCCGGCGATGAAAGGTATTAATCCGGAAACCGACGCGGAAGAAATTCGTGAAGTGAGCGACACCGCTCCGTTTTCGGCCTTGGCTTTTAAAATTGCCACGGATCCGTTTGTCGGCAAACTAGTATTTTTTCGGGTTTATTCCGGCATGGTAACTTCTGGTAGTTATATTTACAATTCATCTACCGGCAACAAAGAACGTTTGGGTCGCATCGTGCGTATGCACGCCAATCACCGCGAAGACGTTACTGAAGTTTATTCCGGTGAAATCGCGGCCGCCATTGGTTTGAAAAATGTTACGACTGGCGATACTTTGTGCGACGAAGACAAGCCGATTATTTTAGAAAAAATTATTTTCCCTGAGCCGGTTATTTCCATTGCCATTGAACCCAAGACCAAGCAAGATCAAGAAAAAATCGGTATGGCAATGCAGAAATTGGCCGAAGAAGATCCAACTTTCCGTATCCACACTGACGAAGAAACCTTGCAGACGATTATTTCGGGTATGGGCGAGTTGCATTTGGATATTATCGTGGACCGCATGAAGCGCGAATTTAAAGTGGAAGCCAATGTCGGTGCCCCCCAAGTCGCTTACAAAGAAACCATTCGCGAAACAGCGGAAGCGCAAGGAAAATATATTAAACAATCCGGCGGTCGCGGTCAATATGGTGATTGTTATTTGCGCGTGGAGCCGAATGAGCCGGGTAAGGGCTTTGAATTTATTGATGAAATTAAAGGTGGTTCTATTCCGCGTGAATATATTCCGGCCGTGGAAAAAGGCGTGAAAGAGGCCTTGACCCGCGGTATCCAAGCCGGTTATCCGGTTGTGGATCTGAAAGTTACCGTATTTGATGGTAGTTATCACGAAGTGGATTCATCCGAAATGGCGTTCAAGATGGCCGCCAGCATGAGTTTTCAAGCCGCTTGTAAAAAAGCCCGTCCGGTAATTATGGAACCGATTATGAAAACCGAAGTGTTGACTCCGGAACAATACATGGGTGATGTTATCGGCGACCTCAACTCCAAACGCGGTCAAATTCAAGAAATGACCGATCGTGGGAAGATGAAAGTGGTGAAAGCGATTGTGCCTTTGGCCAGCATGTTTGGCTATGTTACCTCGCTACGCTCCATGACCCAAGGCCGAGCCAGTTCGGTAATGGAATTTGACCATTACGCCGATGTGCCGAACAATGTAGCGCAGACGATTATTGAAGGGAAGAAGAAATGATAGGCCGCTCGCGCGGACTGTCATCCTGATGCCGACCGGGTCGGCAGAAGGATCCCTTATACTATCTAGCTAAAACAAGACGTCCAATCGGGCGCCTTGTTTGTTTTTGTGGAATTTGATAGAATATGAGCATAATATAACTAGATTTTATGTCTCGTATTTTTTCCGGCGTTCAGCCAACTAACAATTTACATCTCGGTAATTATTTAGGCGCGATTAAAAATTGGGTGGAGTTGGCGGCCCAGCCAAAAAACGATTGTATTTTTTGCGTGGTGGACTTACACGCTTTGACGGTTTACCAAGAGCCGGAAATTTTGCGCGCCAATATTTTGGCTGTGGCCAAAACTTATCTGGCATTGGGGATTGATCCGGCTAAGTCCACAATTTTTGCGCAGTCGCAAGTAAAGGAACATGTTCAATTGGGTTGGGTTTTAAATACCATTGCCAAAATGGGGGAGTTGGAACGAATGACTCAGTTTAAAGACAAATCCGCGCAGAATAAAAATAATATAAATTTGGGTTTATTCGCCTATCCGGTTTTAATGGCCGCGGATATTTTGCTTTATGATACCAATTTAGTGCCGGTGGGTGAAGATCAAAAACAGCACGTGGAACTGGCGCGCGATTTGGCTTTGCGGTTTAATAAATTGTATGGTGAAACATTTGTTGTGCCCGAGTCGGTAATTAAAAAAGATGGCGCGCGCGTAATGGGACTGGATGATCCAAGTAAAAAAATGAGCAAGAGCGCGGTGAGCGCGAATAATTATATTAGTTTAATGGATACGCCCGCAGTCGCGCGTAAAAAAATTATGAAAGCGGTGACTGATTCCGGAGCAGAAGTAAAAGGTGGCGCGGATAAGCCGGCGTTAAATAATTTATTAGGTATTTATTCTTTGTTATCCGGCGCGAGTGTCAAAGATTTGGAAAAACAATACGCGGGCAAAGGTTATGGTGATTTTAAAACCGGTCTGGCCGATGAAGTGGAAAAATTCTTGGTGAATTTTCAAAATAAATTTAACGCGATTTCTGACAAGGGTATTGAAAAAGTTTTAACCGAGGGCGCTGGGAAAGCGCGTCAATTAGCTGTGGCTAAAATAAATTTGGTAAAAAATAAAATTGGAATTCTATAATTTATTTTATGAATTTATTTAATTTTTTTAATAAAACAACCGATATGCAAACTGTTACCGCCGTCAAAACTGGCACGATTACTTATACTAAATTAATGTTGGCGACTTTGGCACTTTTGGCGGCCAATGGGGCAGTGCTGGCGATAGTGCCGTCCACTTGGACGCGAACTCTGCCACCACCACTTACACATAATGATTCGGTTTACGCCTGTCGCGCTGATGTGGCTGGTTTAGATGGTGTGCGAGTAACCAGAAAATTATTTACCGCTTGCAACGCGCGGTCAAAAACATATTATACGTATGCTTGTTCCGGCCCCAATTCTTATCGGGCGTTTCGACAGGTTTTTTCCGGATCGGGTTGTTCAGGCACGGCAATTTCGTCCGGGGTTACGGAGAATTATGTCAATGTCAGTTGCGATCAATTTCAAACTCCTGGTGGTAGCGGAATTATTGTTGCTCAAACTTATCAAAATAATAGATGCGATGGTAGTAAGACGCATACTTATGGCTGTCCTAATTTAAAAACATTGAGAGATAGTATTGTGTCTTGCGCTGGCGCGAGTCCGGTCTGTATTGATTATGATGGCGGCGATAATTTGTTCAGCCGTAGCCAAACCGCAATGGTCGTTCCCAATACCGGCGCTAAAACCAATTCATCATACGATGAATGTGTCGGTAGCGCTCCTACTAACATAACTAAAGAATGGTCGTGTAGCAGTGGAGTAAAAACTTCAAAAGATATTACCTGCCCGGGCGGATATAGTTGTAAATTTGGCCGGTGTGTTTATACTAATACCAGTTCTACGATATTTTGTTATGACCCGGACGGTCGTGATATTACCAAGACAAACGTAGTCGTTAAGTATGACCAGACAATAAGTGCAAGCTCAATTGTCAAAGATGTTTGTGAGCCGGATTCACGTTCTCCCGAGCGGGTGGCAGAACAAACTTGCGATACCGAACCGTATTTTTCTTATTGTCCTAGGTCAAATAGCTGTGTCCGTGGTTCCTGTTTGTATGTAACCAGATTTTGCAGTGATAATGATTATGGAGTTGATGTCGGTTTTGTTGGTATGACTGTGGTAACTAATAATGCTACTGGCGCCACTTCGGTTAATGTGGATAGTTGTTTATCGGGGGCGGTTGATGAATTTTCGTGTAACGTTTCTCTCGGAGGAGCCGATGAAACTTCGGTAGCATGTCCAACTGGTCAGACCTGCGCCAATGGGTTGTGTGTGAGTAGAGGTAGCGAGAGTACCACTAATTATTGCGATAGCGCGGACAAGGAAAACGAGGATGATGTTTATATTGCCGGCAGTAATTCTTTGTACAGCGTTATCGGCGGTGCCCCGGCCTTTTTAACAACATTTAGTGATATTTGCGAAGGTGATATTATTGAAAATACTGATGCCGGCTTAATCCGCGATGGATTATTAGAATTTAATTGCAGTGGTCGTACGCTTAATAAACGGCGAGTGAATTGTTCTAAGGGTTGTCTAAATGGCGCGTGTATTAGATAAATAAGTGTATTGACAAAACCGTCAAAATGTGTTATAATATCGTTATATATGAAGAAATTCACTACTATTGTTGCCAATAATAATAACAATAATAATCCGCTTGTTTAGCCGGTGAATTTAATATTACAAAATTAAATCCGCCGAAGAGGCGGGTTTTTAATTCCGGGATAGTTTCAGCCCGAGGCTGATCCGCTTTGGGCGGAGAGTAGTTTTTCACTTAATAGCCGGAATAATCAGAATGAAGCGTACCAATTCCGGGATAGTTGAGTGGTACAACGCCACGCTGTTAACGTGGATATCCTAGGTTCGAATCCTAGTCCCGGAGCATAATTAAAAAATAGGACTTTTGTCCTATTTTTTAATTATATTCTGTGGCAAAGGATGAGAAGTTTATGCCCCGAAGCGTAGCGTAGGGGTAAATCCTAGTCCCGGAGCCATAAAATAAATACCAGCTTTTTAGCGGGTATTTATTTTATTGTTTTGGAATCTGGATTCGAACGGGAAAGGGTGAAAACAGCCTGTTCGCCTTTGGCGGAGGAGTTTTCACATGCGGAGGAAAGTTCACGAAAACCCGACCGCGTGTCGCCAAAGCTTCAGCGGTGGCGCAAGGTTTTCGTGGGAGGAGCGAAGCGACGACTTCGAATAGCGAAGCGCCTAGTCTCGCGGAGCCATATGGGATGAGCAGAGCCAAAAGCTCTGCTTTTCTCTTTATCTACGGGCTTTTTTGTGAGTTATATTGGATACTCGGTCAAAGATCATTTGAAAGGGTTTTTGATACGAAATCACGGTTTTATCGCCATTTATCTGGGTGTTCAAAAATAATAAGGACAAAAGCAGTAGTTTGTCATTATAAGTCTATTATGACAAAATTGCGTAATTTTGACAATACAAATCATAAAGAGTAAAATGGTATCAAGGTCTAAAAGTTAAATAATATTTTATGAATGACATTGAAAAACTTTTTACAATAACCGAAATCGCCAAAATATTAAGAGTACATACCAGAACCGTAAACCGCTATATTGAATCCGGACGGCTTAAGGCATCCAAACTTGGTACTTGGCGGATTAGGCAATCAGATCTGAACGCATTTTTGGACGAGTCGAGTAATATTACAAAACCAAAACCTAAAACTAAAAAATAACTATATGGAAGATAAAGAAATTGTAAAATTATTTTTAGAGATGCAAGAATGGCAATCTTTTGAATGCAAAAGAGTCGCCATTGATCCCTCCAAACTATTAGAAACAGCCATAGCTTTTGCGAATACCGAAGGTGGTTTTATTGTAATTGGCTTGGAAGATCCTGCAAAGGCTCAGGGCGAAAAAAGATTAATTGGTATAAGCGAAAAACCTGACAATGCTTCTGACTTTTTAAGACTTATTGATAAGGAGATAGATCCGCCATTAATGCTTTGGAGTAAATTCGAGTTAGACATTATCAATGTATCTGGACAAGCTGATAAGTTAATGGTTATTAATATTAAAAAAGGAGATGATGTCCATTCCTTAAAAAGAGGAAATACTTTTGTAAGAAAAGGATGCCAAAATACAAAAATCGGATCAACAGAAATAATGCGTCTTAAGTATGAAAAAGGTTCTATAAAATTTGAGAATGAAAAATCTGGGGTTTATGAATTAGACGATCTTGATAACGAATTATTAAATCAATATAAAAAAGATACATCAAGTGAAGGTGTTGATAATTGGCAATTTTTAAAAGATAACGGCTTGGCATTACAACAGTCTGGTAAATATGAATTAACAAAAGCAGGGGCTTTGTTGTTTAGCAAAAACCCATCCGTTTTATTAAAAAATAAATGTGGGATAAAGATATCACATTATTATGGAACAAGTCCGTCTTTCTCTGGAAAACCAAATTTTGTATCACGACCATTCACTATTGAAGGCCCCCTGTTAAAGCAAATTGAAAAAGCCGTAGCGTATTTTAGAGAGGAGATTGTAAAAAAATCTCCTCCCAAATTATCTGGTGCATCTTTTAATCCTACTTTTATGGTTCCGGAATGGGCTTATCAAGAAGCAATAACCAATGCTGTCATTCATCGTAATTATTTTGTGCAGGACGATATTCAGGTTAGATTATTTGATGACCGTGTAGAAATTGAGAGTCCTGGTACATATCCTGGCCATATTACAACTACCAACATACGATCAGAAAGATTTGCTCGTAATCCGATAATTTTAAGAACACTCAATCGTTTTCAGTCGGCACCTAATCTTGATATTGGCGAAGGTGTCGATCGTATGTATAAAGTAATGAAAGAACAAAACCTCTATGAACCATTATTTGTACCACCAACAATAAGACCAAATTCTGTTTTACTTGTTTTATTGAATTTGCAGAGAATTGAATATTGGGATACCGTAAGCAAATATCTTGATAATAATTATAGAATTAATAACAAACAAGCTCGAGATATTACTGGAATTACCGATACTATAAAAATGTCTCGATATTTTAAGGTCTGGACAGACAAAGGGCTGTTACAGAAAATAGATAGCGGTTTCAAGGGTTTAGTTTACTACAAAAAAGTCGGTGTAGATATTCCCAAAAAGGTAGATACCGCATTTGCAGGGGGTGTTGAAAATGGCAAAAAACATGATCAATCTATCCTCTAAAACTGGGCAAAAAGTGCCATATGCCATTTGCCGGCCGGCCAGAAAATGACAAATTTAACAAATTTACAAATTATGCAAAAGGAAATCGCCACACAACAGGATACTATTGTTGTGCAAAGACGATAATCGGAAAAAATCAGGGAAATAAATTTATGTCAACCGAATCAAAACAACAAATTATAGAACGCCGAAAAGAGATCGAGCGGGAGCTCGTAGATATGCTTAAAGAAACCGAAAGTGATTTTTCGTTACAGCATGTTAAAGACGCCATTTTTCACGAAGAGGATAGCGACGATATGATGAAAGTCGTGGCCATGTTTGACCGCGGTGGTGGTGCTTCGGAATTGGAGAATATACTTGAGCTGGTTAGCGACGCCTGGAATTATTTTCCGCACCAAGCCCTTAATGGTCTATCTCCGGCCGAGAAATTATTAAAACATAAATAAAACATATGCTCAAACAATACCTCGCCTACCTAAAAGACAACCCCGAGCGTTTGTGGTTTAAGCGCAAGCTCTATGAATTCTAACATCCAAACTAAAAAATTTTGGCATTTATCATTTGACGAAACAGCCGAGTTATTCGCGACCGATATAAAAAAAGGATTATCCGAGCAAGATGTCCAAGACCGGCTTTTGACTTTTGGAAAAAATACCATTAGCGCTTCCAAAAAATCGGCCGGATTGAAAATATTTCTTAATCAGTTAAAGAGTCCTTTGATTTTGGTTTTGATTGTGGCCGGAATTGTTACTTTGGCTATTTCACATTATCGTGATGCCGTTTTTATTTTCGTGGCCGTTATTGTCAATTCCGCTTTGGGATTTTATCAGGAGAATAAGGCGGAGCGCGCGCTTTCGGAATTAAAGACTTATCTTAAACAACGGGCGCGAGTTATCCGTGCTGGTAAAGAGCGAGAGATTGACGCCGAAGAGTTAGTGCCCGGTGATATTATTCGTTTGGCGCAGGGCGATCGGGTGCCGGCGGACGCGCGCGTGCTGTTTGTTAATGATTTTCAGGTGGACGAAGCCGTGCTTACCGGTGAATCATTGCCGGTTTCAAAATCAATCGATATTTCGCCGGAATTGGCCGGACTTTCGGATCAGGACTCAATGATTTTTGCCGGCACATTGGTTACCCAAGGGGTGGGCGCGGCGATTGTCTGCCGTACTGATTCCAGCACCGAGCTCGGTCAGATTGCCACGCTTATCGCCACTTCGGAAAATGAAAAAACACCACTGCAAAAAGCCATTATTAATTTAAGTATCTATTCCAGTATTGCTCTGGGAGCATTGACGGTTGTGGTTTTTGGGATTGGTATTTTGGTCGGGTATTCTCCTTTTGATATGTTTCTTACCGCCGTCGCGATAGCGGTGTCGGCTATTCCCGAGGGCTTGCCAATATCAATGACCGTTATTCTCGCGGTTGGAGTGGAGCGGATGGCCAAGCGCAAAGGGGTGGTGAGAAAATTGGTCGCGGCCGAGGCGCTCGGCAGTACCACTGTTATTTTGACTGATAAAACCGGAACTTTGACAATGGCGAAAATGATGCTGTCCAAACTTATTCCGTTTGAGATTAACGAAGAGAAGTTATTGGCGCGGGCTTTGATTAACGCGGATGTGCTCATTGAAAATCCGACCGATGATCCGGAGTCGTGGCGGATGAATGGCCGAATTATGGAAACGGCTCTCGTGCGGTCGGCCGGTATGCGCGGGCTGGCGTTGGCCGAGATTACCGCCAAAGAGCATGTGCTTCAAAATAGGCCGTTTAACGCCGTGCAGAAATTCTCCGTATCTTTGGTAAAAGAATCGGGCAAGCATTTGTTGGTATTTTTCGGCGCGCCTGATATTTTATTAAATCATTCTTCGTTTGGCGCCAAAGAAAAGGACGCGCTGATAGAGCAGATTGACACGCTCGCGCTTTCCGGAGAACGCGTGCTTGGTGTCGCCACCAAAGAGATTGCCCACACGGAAAATTTTTCTATTGCTAAAGATGTTTCTTTGACCGGTTTGTCGTGGAATGGTTTGATTACTTTTCGTGATCCAATTCGGCCCGGCATTAAACACGCGATTGACCGAGTGCGGGAGGCCGGTGTTAAGACCGTGATTATGACCGGTGATCATCGCGGGACCGCTATGGCCGTGGCCAAAGAGATCGGCATGAAAATTGATAAGCAGTCGGTGCTAGACGCGTCCGAACTCGCGCAACTATCGGAAGTGGAATTGCGCGCGCGTTTGCCGGGGCTAGTGGTTATTGCTCGCGTGACGCCGTTTGACAAATTGCGCATTGCCAAACTTTATCAAGCAATGGGCGAAGTGGTGGCGATGACGGGCGATGGCGTGAATGACGCGCCGAGTATCAAGCAAGCGGATGTGGGTATTGCGATGGGTTCGGGCACAGAGGTGGCGCAGAGCGTGGCTGATTTGGTGCTTCTGGATGATAATTTTGAAACCATTGTTGCGGCGATTGAAGAAGGTCGGCAGATTCTTGGTAATATTCGCAAAGTGCTCGTTTATCTTCTTTCCAACGTCGCGGATGGGCTCATTCTTATTGGCGGTTCGCTTTTGACCGGTTTGCCTTTGCCTCTCAATCCGCTCCAGATTCTTTGGGTTAATTTTTTTGCCGATAGTTTTCCGGCGATTTCATACGCGTTTGAACAAGAGCCGGATGGTCTTAAACACCAACCATTAAAACGCGGTCAGATAAAACTTTTTGATCCAGTCATGAAATTTTTGATTCTGGTCGTTGGTCTTTCCACCAGCGCCCTGCTTTTTGTTCTTTATTATTTTTTGACGCAACTCGGCTATGATGAGGCGATCGTCCGCACTTTTATCTTCGCTTCTTTTGGCACTTACACCTTACTGGTCGCACTGTCGGTACGCAGTTTAGACCGAAGCATTCTTTCGTATCCGCTCTTTTCCAATCATTACCTTAACGGCGGAATTCTCGTCGGCCTTGTCCTGATGGCCGTGGCTATCTATTTACCAGGACTACAAGCGGTTTTCAACACGGTGGCATTGCCTTTCAGTTGGGTGGTGGGTGTCGCGCTGGTCGGTTTACTGAACATTGTCTTGATTGAGATTGCCAAGTGGTTTTTTAGAAGTCGGCAGATAAAGCTGGCGAAATGATCCTAATTTTCCGCTTAATTTAGCCAAACCCTTGACAAAATAGTCAAAATGTGCTATACTATATAGGTTATGTCAACTACCACTAGTTGGCAGGCGCTAATTCATAATCTTGTAATCTTATGATTACCAATTTTGATGGTGAAGATACAACTGCCACTCCGGCGGCTGAACCTACCACCGACGCCCCAGCCGCTTCTGACGAAGCAACTGCTTAATAGCGGTCTATAGTGGAACTAAGGTTGAAACCTAAGTTTTGCGTTCAAAGCCCCCGTAATTGGGGGTTTTTGTTTTGGTTATTTTTGTGATATACTGGCATAATAAAATAAAATTATGCGTCCGCAAGAAAAACAATTTTTAGAAGAACCTATTCCCAGATTGCTTTGGAAGCAATCTTTGCCCGCTGTGGTGGGGATGTTTGTGATTACGTTATATAATTTGGCCGATACAATTTTTGTGGGACGGGGCGTGGGGACTTTGGCTCTCGCGGGCGTGGCGGTGTCGTTGCCATTAATTATGATCGTGGGCGCGTTTGCCCAGTCCGTTGGTTTGGGATTTGCTTCTATTATTTCGCGTTCGCTCGGAGAGAAAAATTATCGGCGGGCGCAAGAGGCCTTGGGAAATTATGTTTCGGTGAGTGTTTCTGTGAGTGTGCCGTTAATTATTTTAATTTTGATTTGGTTACGGCCCCTTTTGGTAATTTTTGGCGCGACGCCTGATATCCTTCTTTTTGCTTATGAGTATGCTTGGATTGTGATGCTCGGCACAATATTTTTTGTAGTGGCTTCGGGTGGTAACGCGATTGTGCGCGCTTTTGGCGATGCCAAGCGAGCGATGATTGGGATGGTAATTGGCGCGGTAATAAATTTAATTTTGGATCCGATTTTTGTTTTTTGGTTTCATTGGGGTATTGCCGGCGTGGCCTGGGCGACTTTTATTTCTTGGTTTATCGGCAGTATTTATGTGGGGTGGTGTATTTTTGGTAGAGGACGGCATTTGGAAATGAAGATTGCGGATTTTAAATTCAAGCCCGCGCTTTTAAAAGAAGGGCTGTATATCGGCGCGTCGGCCTTTGCTCGTCAGGCCTCGAGTTCGGTGATGATGGTGGTGTTGAATATCTCGCTCGTGCGTTACGCGACGGAAATTGCCATTGCCGCGTTTGGAATAATTTTGCGATTGACGATGTTAGTGTTTATGCCGATTTTTGGCGTGCTCCAAGGGATGCAACCGATTGCCGGGATGAATTATGGCGCGGGTAATTTGGCGCGAGTAAAAGAAGTAACGCGCTTGACAATTAAAGTGAGCACAATTATTTCCGTCGTGGCTTTTGTGATAATGATTTTATTTCCCACGCAACTGTTGGGTATTTTTTCCAGCGACCCGGAATTATTATCGGCTGGCAAAAATTTAATGCGGGTGTTTGTGCTGGCCTATCCGCTACTTGGGTTTCAATTGGTCGCCGGCGCTTTTTATCAAGCGATTGGATCAGCGGGCGAAGCGTTGTTTTTGTCCACTTTACGCCAAGTGATATTTTTAATTCCTTTAATGTTAATTTTGCCGTTGTTTTTTGGCTTAAATGGTTTGTACGCGTCTTTTCCGGTTACGGATATTTTAGCAACGGCGATAACTTATTTTGTTTTCAAACGCAGTTTTAGCCGTCTTCATAAACCAATGCCGGCCGAGGTGCCAAAAAGTGTTGAGATGATATAAAAAAACTATCCCGACTAAGTCGGGATAGTTTTCGTTAAAGCATTTTTTTCAATATCTTGTTTTTTCCGTTTCGCTTGCACCCGATCATTTTCAGTTAAATATTGTTTGCGTAAGCGCACGCTTTTGGGTGTTACTTCCAAATATTCGTCATCTGACATAACTTCCAAGCCCTTTTCCAAAGTTAATTCGTCCGGCGGAGTTAATTGAATGGCTTCATCGGTGCCGGAGGCGCGCATATTGGTTAGTTGCTTGCCTTTGGTCGGGTTGACGGTCATATCTTCGCCTTTGCTGGTGTTGCCGATTACTTGACCGGCGTAAACTTCGGTGTTTGCTAAGATAAATAACGCGCCCCGTTCTTGTAAATTGGCCATTGAGAATCCAAGCGCTTTGCCGGTTTCACCCGAAATCATTGAACCGGTCTGGCGTTTTTCAATATCACCGGCGTAGGGTTTAAAGCCGACAACTTCCGAACAAATAATACCTTCACCGCGCGTGTCCACGACAAATTCACTGCGATAGCCCAAAAATCCGCGGGTGGGAATTTCGAAAATTAAGCGGGTGTGGTTTTGTTCCGGGCCCATGTGGGTCATCCGGCCTTTGCGAGCGGATAATTTTTGAATAACCGTGCCGACGCAAGACTCGGGAATATCAATGGTAATTTCTTCAAATGGTTCGCATTTGACACCATCAATAAATTTGATAATTACTTGCGGTTGCGAAACTTGCATTTCGTAATCCTCACGACGCATATTTTCAAGCAAGATGGCGATGTGTAATTCACCGCGTCCTTGCACTTTAAAATAATCGCCGGCGGAAAAATCGATTTTCAAACCAACGTTTACTTCTAATTCTTTTTCCAAACGTTTTTTAATTTGTTGGCCGGTAACATATTTACCTTCGCGTCCGGCAAACGGAGAATTGTTGACTAAAAAATTTAATGAAATAGTTGGTTCATCAATTTTAATGGCTGGCAATAATTCTTGGTTAGGATCAGTGCAAAGCGTGTCGCCAATGTAAATCTCCGGCAGACCGGCCACCATCACGATGTCGCCCGCGATTGCTTCTTTTACTTCTTTGCGCATGATGCCCTCAAAAGTAAATAATTTGGTAATTTGTCCGGTGATTGTTTCACCGGAATGTTTTTTAATAAATACTTTATCCGCGGCGTGAATTGTCCCTTGATAAATACGGCCAATACCCAAGCGCCCCAAGTAGTTATCGTATGCCAAATTAAACGGTTGATAGGCAAAAGGCGCGGCAGTGTCAGACGGCGCGGTTGGGACTTTGGCTAAAATTGTGTCTAAAAGCGGGGTTAAATCCTTGGATTCATCGGCTAAATTCATTTTGGCAATGCCGTTTTTGGCAATGGCGTAAACGGTCGTGAAATTTAATTGTTCGTCGGTCGCGCCCAAATCCATAAATAATTCCAGCACTTTTTCGTGCGTCCATTCCGGTCGGGCAGCCGGTTTGTCAATTTTATTAATAACGACAATTGGTTTTAAATTTAATTCCAAGGATTTGCGCAACACGAATTTGGTTTGGGGCATCGGACCTTCTTGCGCGTCAACAACGAGTAAAACGCAATCAATGGAGCGCAAAATGCGTTCCACTTCCGAGCCAAAATCAGCGTGTCCGGGAGTGTCCACGATATTAATTTTGGTGTCTTTGTAAAAAAGGGAAGTATTTTTGGAATAAATCGTAATACCACGCTCTTGTTCCAAAGCGTTTGAATCCATACTGACCGAATCATCGGTAACCATACCGGTTTGACGAAGCAAAGCATCGGTCAATTTGGTTTTGCCGTGGTCAACGTGAGCGATAATGGCGATATTGCGAATTTGCATATAAAATTTGTGTCGTTGTCATTCCGAGCGAGCCTTTAAGAGGCGACGAGGAATCTCTTTCTTAAATTAAAAATCCCCGCAGGGATTGTAAGATTAGCGTCATTATAGCATATTTTTTGGGTTTTGTCAAGTATTATGCTATAATATTTACATTAACGTAATTTATATAATTATGTCCAACAACCAACCCTTTCCACCTCCACCACCCTTAAAAAAACTAATCGGCCCGAGTTTTATAATCCTCGCGCTCGGGCTTGGTTCGGGCGAAGTGATTTTATGGCCGTATCTGGTGTCTAATTATGGTTTAGGAATTGCTTGGGGCGCGATAGTCGGAATAACCTTCCAATTTTTTATTAATATGGAAATTGAACGCTACGCGCTTTTAAAAGGCGAGAGCGTTTTTGTGGGGATAAATAAAATTTGGCGTGGGGCGGCGTATTGGTTTATTTTTTCTACTTTTATCGGGTTTGGTTTGCCAGGGATCATCGCGGCGTCGGCCAAAGTGGCGGCTTCGGTTTTGGGAGTGGGCGGATTTCAATATATTGCGGTGGGATTTTTAATTTTGATTGGTTTGATTTTATCTTCCGGCCAGACGGTTTATGGCATGATGGAAAAAATCACCAAAACAATTTTATTAATCGGCGTGCCATTTATTTTTTTATTGGCTTTGTTTTTAAGTGATGGCAGTGATTGGACGGCATTGTTTAATGGCTTAATTGGTCGCGGTGAAGGGTTTAGTTTTTTACCGGCCGGCATTAGTTTGGCCGCGTTTTTCGCCGCGTTCGCGTATTCGGGCGCGGGTGGAAATTTAAATTTGACGCAATCAATTTATGTGAAAGAAAAAGGATATGGCATGGGGAAATATAGTGAGCGAATTGCCGGATTATTTAAAAGTGGGGCAACGCAAAAAATAAAATTAAGTGGAATTTCCTGCGAGGCCACACCGGAAAATGTTGCCACTTTTAAATCTTGGTGGCGTTTGATTAACCGCGAACATCTGCTCGTATTTTGGTTTATTGGTTCTGTGAGTATGATGTTGCTGATGCTTTTGTCCTACACCACGGCCTATGGTTTAGCCGGCAACACTGAAGGAATAAATTTTGTCATTAGTGAAGGCGCGATGATCGGCGGACGAGTGGGAGGGGCGCTGGGTGTCGCGTTTTTGGTGGCGGTGGTGGTGATGTTGTTTCAAACCCAACTGGGCGTGATGGATTCCACTTCGCGCATAATGGCGGAAAACGCGGCCATTAAAAAACTCGGCAATGATGTGGAGGGTCATATTAATTTAAGTAAAATTTATTATATATTTTTGTGGGCGCAAATTGGGTTTGGGTGTGTACTGCTTTTGAGCGGGTTGCACGAGCCGAAAACTTTAATTGTGTTAGGCGCGGTGTTAAACGCGGTGGCGATGTTTGTGCATACGGGTTTGGTATTTTGGCTAAATCATACGCAATTGGCCAAGCCATTTCGGCCGGCCGTGTGGCGCAAGGTGGTGATTATTTTAATTTTCGCGTTTTTTGGATTTTTTAGTTCTTTGGTGTTGGCGGATAAGATGGGATGGTTGAAAAAATCGCCGGCTGAGATAGTTGTTTCGGCTGAACAGAGTTTGGAAAATTTTAAAAGCGATCAAGGCGAAATTATTAAATTGGAAAATTTTCAAACCGGTCAAAATATTACCAGTCCGCTGACAATTTCCGGTTCGGCGCGTGGCACCTGGTTTTTTGAAGGTAGTTTCCCGGTGATTTTGGTGGATTGGGATGGAAAAATTATTGCCGAAAGTTTTGCCACGGCGTCAGGCGAGTGGATGACGGAAGATTTTGTGCCATTTACGGCGACAATAGAATTTGCCATACCAAATGAACCATATAATCGCGGAGCGTTGATTTTGAAAAAAGATAATCCGTCCGGGTTGTCCGAACACGATGACGCGGTGGAAATTTGGATAAATTTTTAAATTTTATTTTTAACAAGGAGGGAATATGTATAGGAGGATTTTTTTGGTAACCGGTTTTTTAATCGGTTTTTTATTTTGGCAAATTTTGCCGGCGGGGGCAGAGGTGTGTAATCCCGCTCAAGTAGGTGATTTGGAGTTTGGTGAAGTGTCGTACTCTTCGACAATTTTAGATTGGGCTACTTTGCGTAATGTAAGCGCGCAGTGCGTGGATATTAGTGGGTTGGATTTTTTTGATGCGACTAGCGTGATTGATACTAGTCCAGTGTCAACGACTATCGAATCAATGGGGGAGGTAATCATTGGTTTGGGCGATCGTTTAAATTCTGATAGTAGTGGCGACTGTCTATTGTTGAGTCCGGCAAGTACGGGTAAAAAATGTTCTTCAAGTGATGTGTATTTATTTGAAAATATATTTGATTGCTATTCTTATGGGCCGAGGTCAAGCTGGTGTACGCATGTGTATGATTCGTTTGTTACGACTACAAATATTTCAACTACAACTGTTACTACAACGACAGATACAGTAATTGAATCATCAACATCGACACCAACGACGACGTTAGATTTAATACTTGTTGATTATTCTTTTTGGCAAAATTTAAAATTAAATGAAATTTTTTCTGCGCCACCAGATAACGTCAATGAAAAAGTGGAATTATATAATTTATCTACCACGACCTATGATTTATCAGGAGGATTTATTTGCGATAGCCATTTGACATCGACAATCCATGCTACTTCTACCCAATATTGTAAACCGGAAGTTGGTATTTTTGGAATTATCGTTGGTAATGGTTATTTAGTAGTTGATTTGGGAACACGCAGCTTATTGAACAATCCGGGTGATACAGTTATTTTAAAAAATCCATTGGGCGAGGAAGTTGATCAAGTTGAATACTCTGGTTCAAATGTACCGAGTGATGCTGAAAGTGTAGCGCGTTCGGTTGATGGCGCGGGCAGTTGGCAAATTACGATCGCGATTACTTTGGGTGGAGCTAATAATATTGTCGCTCGGCCGACGCCACCGCCACCAGCTGGCGGAGGTGGTGGTTCGTCTTATGCTCCGCCACCGGCAGTCGCGCCCACTTCTACCGCTCCGGCCACCACCACAATTTTGCTAAACGAAATTTTTCCCGATCCGGCCGGATCCGACAACGATGATGAATTTATTGAGCTGTATAATTTTGGTACGAGCGCGGTGGATTTGGGCGGGTGGAAAATTAAAGATAATGAAAAAAGTTTTAGTTTATCCAGCAATATTCCGGCGGGCGGGTATTTAATTTTAAAACGACCTGACACCGGAATCGCTTTGAATAATACCACGCCGGAAAGTGTGGTTCTCACGGACGCGTGGGGGCGCGAGGCGGATAAAATTTCGTATGAAAGCGCGCAAACTAATGCCGGTTATAACCGTACCGTGAACGGCTGGTTTTGGAGCACAATTTTGACTCCGGGCGCGAAAAATATTATTGAAGAGCAAGATGCCGTTGGCATAATTTGGAAAATTGTCGCGCCGGATTCTGGTGAGCCGGATGAAGTTTTGAAATTTTCCGCTGTCGGTTCAGTTGATCCGCGCGGTGGGCAGTTAAATTATTTATGGAAATTTGCGAGTGGGACGGAATTTGTCGGGCCAACGGCGGAATATAAATTTACCACCTCGGGAATTTTTGAAGTTGTTTTAAACGCCAGTAGTACGGCCGGCACAAGTGGTATGAAAAAATTATCAGTAAAAATTGGCGTTGGTTTATCTGTCCAAAATGCGTTAGTTGGTATTACGGAAATTTTACCAAATCCGGACGGAACCGATGACACAGAATATGTTGAATTGTTTAATTTTGGTTCGTCGACGGTTAGTTTGGCTAATTGGATTTTGCGGGTTGATACGAAATCTTTTGAAATTCCCGTTAAAACAAATATTGCACCGCAAACGTCGTTGGTATTTTATCGCGCGGCTACAAAAATTGCGTTAAATAATAGTGGTGGCAAAGTAAGTTTGTTAACACCCGCGGGTGACACAGTTGATTTTATAAAATACGACAAAGCAATTTCCGGAAAAAGTTTTAGTTTAGGAAAAAATATTTGGCAGTGGGTGGCACCCTCACCGGGCGTGATCGCGTCATTTCCCCCTCCTTTACAAGGAGGGGGCGAGGGGGTGGTTAAAATCGCCAGCGTTACCAAAACAGCAAAAACCGCCGCCTATTTCGCCCCTAACTCAATAACCGACGCCCGCGCCAAACCCAAAGATGCTAAAGTAAAAGTTCGGGGCGTGGTCTTGGCATTACCTGGAATTTTTGGGAGCCAGTATTTTTATATTTCCGCTCCCGAGGGTGGCGGTATTCAAATTTACCAAAATAAAAAAGATTTTCCCGAATTGAAAGTGGGTGATGAAATAGAAGTATCGGGTTTGACATCCGAAGCCAGCGGACAAAAACGCGTGCGAGCTGGAAGTGCGAAAGATATTAAAGTTATCAGTGCGGATAAAATAATTATGCCGATTGAAATTGGTTTGGACGAATTAGACGAAAGTTTGTTCGGCGGTTTAGTCAAAATTACCGGCGACATTACCGAAATAAAATCCAATTATATGTATGTCGACAATGGCGCGGGCGAGGTAATGATATTTTTAAAAACCGGCGCGAAAATTGACAAGGCATTAATTAAAGAGGGTGATAAAGTGGAAATAGTTGGAGTGTTGGAAAATGTCAAAGGTGATTTTCAAATTTGGCCGCGCGGTTCGGATGATATTAAGGTGGTTGGTGTGGCACCAGAGGTAAAAGGGGTGAAAATTACAGCGAGTAGTGGTGGGAAGTCGTATATTTATATGGTTTTGGGTGCGGTGGGAGCGATTGGTTTGGGTTGGGTGTTGCGGGAGCGAGAGAAAGTTGTGGTAGTTTTAAAGAAATTTTTTAAGATGTAATTTTACTGTTATCCCCCCTCCTTTTTAAGGAGGGGGCGAGGGGGTGGTTGCGTGGCAAACAAAAAACCGTTCCATTGCTGGTTCGGTTTTTTGTCTCGTTTGTGCACAAGGTGAGATGCCCGTTTGGAAAGTGTCGGGCGCACTTACAACTCACAGGAGGCGGACGAGGTCGTCGTATCCGTCGCGCACCGGACACGACGGCGCGTGGCCGAGGTAGTCGGTGAGGGCGGTGTAGGTCGCACGAATCCGAGCGTTGACCGCGCGGAAGTAGTCGGCCGTGGCCGTGGTGGCGTTCGGGAGCTTGGCCCCCGTCTCGCCCGCGTAGCCGCAGGTGACGAACGCTCCATCTACGTCCACGCTCACCCCGTGCGCGAAATAACTACAAACACCATTGGCCACGGACGTGTGGCCGCCAGTGTCGCTCGCCATTCGCGCCGCTTCGGTGAGTCGCTCCTGCTCGTCATTGTCAGCCACGAATCGATTCCACTGCTTTGTCCCCGTCAGTCGTCCCCGCCGCATGGGCGGATTAACGACGACTTGTATGTCCTCGTTGGCAAAGGCGCGAATCGCGGGAAGTTCGGTGATGTTTTTCTCGGACACGGTCGTATTGATTCCGAGTCGGACCAACCGTCTACCGGCAATGGGCTGGGAGGGGTGAGCGGCATACACCGCCCGTAGAACAGTGAGGTTGGTGAGCACGCGATCGAGGTTGCCGTTGCCGGTGAGGTATTGGTACACCCGGGGCTGGAGAGAATCCAGCGAGATGTATAGTGATACACCGTGGTCGCAGTAGAAATTTGCCTGTTCACGATCAAGCGCGATGCCCGTAGTGAACATGATGGTTGTCATCCCCGCTTCGTGAGCCGCGTTGATCCCTTCGGCCATGACGCCGAAGTTTTCGGTGGGCTCTCCCTCTCCGATCACGGCCATCGTTCGACAACCTGCCTCCACTGCCTTCTTGATGATCATCACACGCTCTTCCCCAGAGAGTGTCTCACCCATTTCGCGACCTTTTCCAGCGAGTGCGCATTTCCGACAGCGCAACGAACATGAGGTTGGGAAATTCATCATTAAGTAGATCAGATCACTTTTGACCCCAGTCAATTCATGATACTCTGGCGATCCGACCATCACAGTAGGTGATTTGAACATAGCCATTTTGGCCTCCTGTTGTTAGTTGTTGGTTGAAAAGAACAAGTGTTTAGTTTCTTATTCTAAACATGTCATTTTATCACTTTTCTTTACATTCGTCAATATTATCCGTTAATAATTATAAAATTTTACACCGTATTTTAATAAATTTGACTTATTTTAGCCAATATGTTATACTATATTTGTTGTCGGAAATAGCCGACAAACTTCTAATAATTAATAAAATATGTCAATTGAATCTGTCTTAAAGGATTTGGGTTTGCCTAGAAATAAAGGTGTGGTTTATTTGTCCGCTTTGGAAGCAGGCCCGGCCACGGCTGCCGATATTGCCAAGCGCGCCCAGTTGCCGCGCACCACCACTCACGAAATTTTACAGCAGTTAGTTGGTTTGGGTTTGATTTCTTTTATGACAAAAGTTAGAACGCGGATTTATACCGCCGAGTCGCCAACAAAATTAAAAGTATTGATACAAGAAAAAGAACGCCGGTTGGAAAAAATTTTGCCGGAATTGGATTTACTTACTAATTTGGTGGGTGACAAGCCAAAAGTGAAATTTTATGAAGGAGTGGAAGGGGTGAAGACAGTTTTTGAAGATACTTTGACCGTAAAAAATAAATTATTGCGCGGAATTTTATCGATGCGTGATTTATATGAAATGCCCGGCAAAAAATATATGGATGATTATGTGAAGCGCCGTATCGGGGCGGGAATAAAATTAGAAGTTATTCGTTCGGCCGTCAAAGAAGTGGAAGAGTCCTGGCCGTTTAGCAAGAGCGAAAATCGCGAGTTGCATTACGCGCCGGAGGGGATGGTTTTTCCCATGACGATTTATTTGTATGATAATAAAGTTGGTTTGATTGGCACGCAACAGGAAAATTTTGGGATGATAATTGAATCGCAGGAGTTTTTCGCTACGCAAAATAATTTATTTGAAACATTGTGGCAGATAACGCGCGTGGCTAAGCGCAGGGATTAAATAGTTGATTTTTTTAAGGTTTTGTAGTAAAATCCCCTTTGCAAATATGGAGAGGTGGCCGAGTGGTTTAAGGCAACAGTCTTGAAAACTGTCGTACCGCAAGGTACCGTGAGTTCGAATCTCACCCTCTCCGCTCAGGATTAATTTATATAGATGGTTTTCCGCCCGAGGCGGGTCATCCTTGGGCTGAAAGGCAGCAGTCTTGCCACCCTTCGGGTGGTCACCCGCAGGGTGAAAAACTGTCGTACCGCAAGGTACCGTGAGTTCGAATCTCACCCTCACCGCGGAGCGAGCTAATAGTTTGGCTCGCGTATGAGATTCGAATGGGAAAGGGAGAAAACGGGAGTTTTCTCTTGTCGAGGAAAGCTCATGAAAACCCGAAGGTTTTCGTGAGAGCGAAGCGACTTCGAATAGCGAAGCGCTCATCCTCTCCGCGTCATAGAATCATTCGGAAGATTTTTAATTCAAAAAATTAAATAAATATCCGATTATCATAATACCGACCGCCACGGTGCCGAAGAACATTACCAGCAGTTTCATGGTCATAACTTTTTTTAGCATAATCGCTTCCGGCAATGAGAGCGCGGCGATGGCCATCATAAAAGCCAGTGCGGTGCCAAGCGGGATGCCTTGGGCGGTTAGCGCGAAGACAATTGGTACGAGTGTGGAACAGCTGGCATAGATTGGTATGCCGATTAAAGTGGCGACAGGAACGGCCAAGAGCGAGTTGATGTTTAAGTATTGTTTAAAAAATTCTGCTGGTACATAGCCGTGAATGACCGCGCCTATTCCTACGCCGATAGCGATTACCAGCCAAAGTTTTTTAAAAGTGGCCAATCCTTCTTTTAACGAATATTGAATTTTATCTTCCAAACTTTTTGGCAAATATTCCAATGACAAGTCTTTGCCGGCGCGATCGTTTAATTTTAAAATTATTTCATTTTCCAATTTCATTTTTCCCATAATCATTCCGGTGATTATTCCCAAAATAATTCCGGACAGAGCGTAAAGCGTGGCGATTTTCCAGCCAAATGTTCCGCCCATTAAAACAAAAACCACTTCATTGACCAAGGGCGAGGTTATCATGAAAGAGAAAGCGACTCCGAGTGGTATTTCCGCTTTCAAAAAACCGACAAAAATCGGAATGGATGAGCAGGAGCAAAAAGGCGTTACCGCTCCCAAAAGCGCGGCTGAAAAATTACCCGCGCCATATTTTTGTTTGGCGAATAATTCTTTGATTTTGCGTGGAGGCAGGTAGGTGCGGATAAAAGCGATGGCTGTGATAACCGATAGCACTAACAAATATATTTTAATCGTGTCATAAACAAAAAAATTGACGCTACTGCCGATCGGGGAGGCCGGGTCAAGATTACCAAGTGAATATGTTAACCAATTAGCAAATTGCTGAATCATATTTTGTTTCCGATTTTTGTTAATAATTTTTGTATTTCTCTCAAATATTTTTTATTAAGCGAATAATGGACCCATTTGCCATCTCGGCGGTTCACAATCAGACCATTTTGTCGCATAATCCCCAAATGGTGCGACACCAGGTTTTGGGGAAGTTTTAATTTTTCAAATATCTTACAAACGCATTTTTCGCCGGTCGCCAAAAGCAGGGTGATGTCAAAACGAGTGTTGTCGGCCAAGGTTTTTAAAATTTTTAGTAAATTATTTTTTTGTTTGCTTTTCATAAAAAACATATCAAGTTATATTGATATGTTATCACAGGTTGCCAATCCTTGTCAAGCGACTTTGGTCGCCCGGGTTGTTTTTAGTCGTTTTTTCAGTTTAAGATTGACTTTTCGGCCAAAATTGGGTAGAATTTAGACATAAAATAAAAAATGGAGAGGTCGCATAGTTGGTCTATTGCGCCGCACTCGAAATGCGGTAGGCCAGAAATGGCCTCGTGAGTTCGAATCTCACCCTCTCCGCATAGTAAAATTAGCCCAACGCAGTTGGGGTAATTTTACTATATGAAGTGCGTAAGGATTCGAAGTTTATGCCCCGAAGCGAAGTGTAGGGGTAAATCTCACCCTCTCCGCGTTATGCCCAAGGCAATTTTAAATGGTCAACTCATTGACGAAAGCGAAGCAAAAATATCCATTGCTGACAAAGGATATTTTTTTGATTTTGCGGTGTATTCTTCTCTAAAAGTGGTGCAAGGGAAAATATTTTTTCCAGAGTATCATGTGGAACGGTTGTTTGAGTCGGCGCGTTTAATTGGTTTGGAACACAAATTTAAACAAGATGAGGTGGGGCAGTGGCTCGGGCAATTAGCAGCGGCTGATAATTTGAAAGACGCGCTGTTGCGGATTGTTTTGGTTGGCGACCCCGATAATAAGGGGGGAGAAAAATTATTTATATTTTCAGTGGGTGGCCTGACTTTTTATCCGGATAAGTTTTATAAACAAGGCGTTAAAGTTATTACTTATCAAGGGGAAAGACGCGTGCCACAGTCAAAAACCAAAGATTTATTAATGAGTTTTATGGCTTATCGCGAGGCTAAGCGTCAGGACGCTTTGGACGCCATACTTGTTGACCGTCACGGCAATATTTTGGAAGGCACACGCACGAATTTTTTTGCCATCAAAAATAAAACTATTTTTACTCCGCCGGCTGATAAAATTTTAGGCGGTATCGCTCGAAAAATTATTTTAGAGGTTGCTACCAATTATTTTGAAATTAAAGAAGCGGATATTACTTTGAAAGGTATAAAAGATTTTGACGAAATTTTTATTTCCAGCACCTCAATGAACGTAATGCCGGTGAGACAAATAGATAACATCATTTTTGAAACTAATTTTGAAAAAACTCGTTTAGTTGGCAAGCTGTTTAAGGAATTTTACGACCGAGAAGTTTTTGGTAAAAAATAATGGAAATTAAATGTCTTTTCCCGCCCAAATCCTAAAAACCAAATTCGGCTACGAAGAATTTCGGTTTAATCAAGAGGAAATAATTAAAACCATCATGCAAAAACGTGATGTGTTTGTTTTGATGCCTACCGGCGGGGGCAAGTCGCTGTGTTATCAAATTCCGGCGCTACTATTTCCGGGCGTAACGGTGGTGGTTTCGCCTCTCATCGCTTTAATGAAAGATCAGGTGGACGCTTTGCGCTTAAATGGCATTAAGGCGGCTTATTTAAACTCATCGTTAACTCCGCCGGAAGTGGCTAATATTTACGAGCAATTAAAAAATAATGAAATTAAATTACTGTATATTTCGCCCGAGCGACTTTTGGGCAACAATCAGCAGTTTATGGTTTTTTTGCGGGAGTTGGAAATTTCTTTGTTTGCGATTGACGAGGCGCATTGTATTTCGCATTGGGGGCATGATTTTCGACCGGAATATAGAATGTTATCATCCTTGAAACGGATGTTCCCGGCGGTGCCGACTATTGCTTTGACAGCGACAGCGGACAAATTAACGCGCGCGGATATTTTAAACAAATTACAGTTAAAAACTCCAAGTATTTTTGTCGCCAGTTTTAATCGTCCGAATATTCGCTACACCGTGGAGCCCAAACGGAAAATGTATGAACAAATTATTGCTTATTTAAAAAGACACCGCGATGATTCGGGAATTATTTATGTTTTGTCGCGTAATTCCGCGGAAAAATTGGCGGATAAATTAACCGCGGATGGTTTTTCGGCCAAGCCCTATCACGCCGGTTTAGCCGGTGAAAAACGCCGAAAAAATCAGGAGTTATTTATTCGCGATGGCGTGAAAATTATCGTCGCGACGATCGCGTTTGGGATGGGAATAAATAAATCCAATGTGCGGTTTGTCATTCACGCCGATTTGCCGAAAAATATTGAAAGTTATTATCAAGAGACCGGACGCGCCGGACGGGATGGATTAAAGAGCGACGCGATTTTGTATTTTAGCGGAGGCGATGTGAATAAATTAAAAAATTTCGCGTTGGTAGAAAATAACCCGGAACAAACACGAGTGATGTTGCGAAAATTATCGCAAATGGCGGATTTATGCGAGGCCAACGCTTGTCGGCGTAAAGCGATTTTAAATTATTTTGATGAAGAGGCCGATAGTCAGTGTGGCAATTGCGATATTTGTTTAACCACCCGCGAGCAGTTTGATGGCACGATTATCGCGCAAAAAGCGCTGTCGGCCGTGGCGCGGTTAGAAAGCCGGTATGGGCTTACCTATGTGGTGGATTTTTTGCGCGGTTCCAAATCAGAAAAAATTCACACTCATCACAAAGCGTTAAAAACTTATGGTATTGGCGCGGATATTTCCAAAGAAGATTGGTATCGTTATTTTAAAGATTTTATTTCTTTTAATTTTTTAAAACAAGTGGGGAGCGAATATCCGATTTTAATGTTAACGGAAAAAAGCCGGGCGGTTTTGGCGGGGACGGAAAAAGTATCTTTGGTTAAAGCGGCCGAAAAGATTAGGGTGGTTTTGGAAGATTTACCGCATGAAAAGCCCTTGCTTGATTATTTAAAAACCGTCCGCACCGATTTGGCGCAAAAGGAAAATGTGCCGGCCTATTTGGTTTTTTCCGATGCCACTTTATTGGAATTAGCCACCTATTTACCCCAAACTTTGGAAGAGACGCGGAAAATTTCCGGCTTTGGTGATATTAAATTGGCGCGCTATGGTAAAATTTTTACGGAAGCGGTAAAATATTACTGTGAGAAGCGCGGTTTGGCATCTAAAATAAATGAAAAAGTGCCAAAGCGGGAGCGAAATAAAAAGTAACTATTATCATAATTGAAAAATTGTGTTATAATAAATACAAGTTAATTCATAAATTTAAAAGTATGGCTAAAGGCAATAATCGTCAGCAGAGGAAAGTAAAAAAACCAAGCCAAAAAAAGAAATAGCTAAAAAAAATCTCTCCACTTCGGAGAGATTTTTTTATGCATGAACATTGACTTTTCGGCAATTATCAAGTAGTATGCCATCATATGATGATTAAATCCGCGACATTTGTTAAAGGTGTTATCGGCACGGATGAAATTTTTGAGAAAGGTATTCCTCAAATTGTTTTTATTGGGCGGTCTAATGTTGGTAAATCCAGTGTGATCAATTCTTTGGCCAACCAAAAAAGTTTAGTGCGGGTAAGTTCCACGCCCGGGCGTACGCAAGAAATTAATATTTTTTTGATTAACAAATCTTTTTATTTGGTAGATGTGCCGGGCTATGGGTTTGCCAAAGTTCCGCCCGAGGTCTGGCATCGAATTCAAAAAATGATTGATTGGTTTTTATTTACTTCCAATTATAAATTTAAAAAAGTGGTTTTGATAGTGGACGCGTTTGTCGGCCCGACGGTCGCTGATAAAGAAATGTTTAAATGTTTGGAAGAAGCCAAACACGATATTGTTATCGTGGCCAATAAAATCGATAAAATAAAAAAATCAGAGTACGAAGAGAAAATACAAAAAATAAAAAATACTTTTAGCAAGTATAAAATTATTCCTTATTCTGCCGAGAAGAAAATTGGCGTCGGAGAGTTGGTTGGGGAATTGTTAAGACCATGATTCCGGTGGTTCAATTTTAATCGTTTGCGTTTCTTCACCGGTGGCTAATTTGAACGCCAGTTCAGTGGCACAGAGCGCAATCTCGCTCGGATATTGCCATTTTGGCCCGCCATATTTCACATCACCAACAATCGGACAGCCGATTGTTTTTAGTTGGGAGCGGATTTGGTGGGAACGACCGGTTTTTAAAATAATTTCAAGCAAAGCTCGGCCGTTAAAATGTTTGATAACTTGGTAATTCAATTCCGCGCGTAAAGCGCCGGTGGTTGGTTTGTCAAAAACTTCGACAATATTTTTGTTTTTGTCTTTTAATAAGTAGTGGACTAAGGTGGCGGATTTTTCACGCGGTATGCCTTCCACAAGCGCGGTATATATTTTTGTAATAGTGTGAGCGCGAAATTGTTCGCTCAAACGCGATGCGCCTTTACTGGTTTTGGCAAAAAGCACGATCCCCGACACCGGCCGGTCCAAGCGATGCAACATTCCCAAAAAAACATTACCGGGTTTTTGGTATTTTTCTTTTAAATATTTTTTTACCTCGTCCATTAAACATTTATCACCAGTTTCGTCACCTTGGACCAAAACACCGGCCGGTTTAAAAACGGCGACGAGGTGATTGTCTTCGTAAATGACTTGAATGGTCATAATTAAGAGTTCCACCGCGCGTAAATACCACACGGCAACGGCCGGTCGGATTTTTCGGCGATAGTTAGTTCACCTTGTTCAAAATTGCCGGTTTTGAAAAGTCCGCGTAAATTATTAGCATAGGCCAAAGCCGAATAGCCGGAGGCATAGCCGTTTAGTAGGAAAAATAATGGTTTGTCAGACATAATTTGTCGGCAATCGCGTAGTAGTGGCAATAAACTATCTTCGATTTTCCACAATTCTTTATTAGGCCCATGTCCAAACGCGGGTGGGTCCAAAATTATGCCATCGTATTTATTTCCGCGTTTTAATTCTCGCATTACAAATTTAGCAGCATCATCTAAAATCCAGCGAATTGGTTTTTGTGCCAATCCAGACAATTCGGCGTTATCGCGCCCCCATTTAATCGCCACTTTGGAACCATCAACATGGCACACCGACGCGCCGGCACTGGCCGCGGCCAAACTCGCGCCACCAGTATAACCGAATAAATTTAAAACCGAAATCGGTCGGCCCGCGCCTTTAATTATTTTTTGGAGCCATTCCCAATTGGGCGCTTGTTCGGGAAATAGTCCGGTATGTTTAAAAGAAGAGGGGTGAATCCAAAATGATAAGCTCGCTAATTTTATCGGCCAACGTTCCGGCACGCCGGGTTTAATTATCCAATCGCCTTTAAGTCCATCGCGTCGAAAAGAGGCATGCGCGTTTTGCCAGTCGCGCTCCGGCAGATTTTTTGGCCACAAGGCCTGGGGGTCGGGTCGGCGCAATAAATACTCGCCAAATCGTTCCAATTTTTCGCCATCACCAGAATCAATCAGTTCGTAGTCGGCGCTGGGATTGGTAGTTAAAAAATTAAGGTTGTTCATAGCGATTTTAGTAAAATGTTTGTCAGTATTGTAGCGTTTTTGGTTGGAAAAGTAAAGGTTGGCGAGTTTGACTTTTGACGGGCAAGCGAGTAATATTGAGGATATATTTAGTAATCAATAATTTGATTGTATGAAAACTAAAATTACCCTTTTTCATTTATTCGTGGTTTTGGCAGTGGTGATTAGTGTTGCCGTGGTCGTTTGGGCCGTGTCGGTTGGCCAGAGATTGGCGACTGTTGATTTGGATGAGCCCACGCTTGATGAGGCAACAGCAAGTAATGTTGCTAATTCCAGTAGTTCTTCATCGGAAGTAGCTGATTCCAGCCAGCCGATTGCCGAGAAAATTGATATGGCCGGTATTGATTTTGATTTTACACCATACAATAATACTAATTTAAAGGCGGACACAAAGACGGCCATGCGTGAGGTTAATTTACCGAATGATATCGAGGAATCAATCGTCTGGATGAAACCGAAAAAAATTGTTAAATTAGGTTTTTTTGGGACTGAGGTTGATGAAGGGGTGGTTGGAACCGATACCGCGAACTATCGATCAACCGATTATTATCTGGGCGGGTTATTTAATGTAGGTGGTAAGCGTGGCGCGGTTGTATACGCGGATATCACTTGCATTGATGAGATGGGGTGTAACAATGAGCCGGTTTCGATGTTTGTTTTGTATAATAATCAGGTAATATTTTTACCAAAGCATCAAGTGAGGCCGGGAGATAATTTTTGGGGGAATTACCACGCTAATTTAGAGGACGACGCCGATCATAATTTGGTGGCTATCGATAGTAATTTTACTTTTTCATATTTAAGTTATCCAGAAGAAATTAAACACCCGTCAGATGGGTGGGTGTTTAAATATAATGGATTAAAAATGAATGATGAATTATACAAGATAGATTCATACAAAAAAATATATTCTAACGCGCCCTGGGGTGATTTTTATATGAGCGATGACAGGCGCCCGGTAGTTGTTTCTGTGGGTAGGGATTTGAGGGTGCGGACATATTTGTATACCCCGGGGATTGTAGATAAAGACGGATTAATTAATGTTGTTTATGATGATACCGGCAAAACAATCATGGGCTATCGACATTTAGGGTTTGGCGGTTGTGGCGAGCCGACGGTAAATATTATTAAAGAGGGGAAAGAAAATGTGACCGCGGATTTACAAGTAGTGGGGAAGACGACAGAAGGTATTTATGTGTATGGTTTGAAAGATAGTAATCATCGTTTGCTTAAGACTTTTTATGAGGGTATTTTTTATCCCGGCGTTGAAGGCAATATCAGTTATGATGAATTTATCGCCGCGCGTCCGGCCGTATTTTGGCGCGATTCGTTTGGGCAACTTATCATGTTCCAATTAAATAAATTTCAACCCACGGCCGAATGTGGCAAGCCGGTAATTTATTTATATCCGGAAAAAACCACCAAAGTAAAAGTGCAATTACAATTGTCAACATTAACCGCGTCCGAGCCGGACTATGGTGATGGCTGGGAAGTTATGGCCGAGCCGAGCGGGCAGTTAACCGAAATAAAATCAGGCACAAAATATCCGTATTTATTTTGGGAAGGGTTGGGATCAGGCGAGGCCGAACCAACCAATGCAGGGTTTAATGTGAGAAAAGAAAATGTTAGTAAATTTTTGGATGAGAAGTTGGCGGCGCAAGGATTAAACCAAAAAGAAATTTTTGACTTTAAAGAATTTTGGTTGCCGCGCATGCAGAGCGCGCCGTATTATTTTGTCATTTTTTATGGTACCTCCGATATGAATTCAATCGCGCCGTTGTCTGTGTCGCCCCGACCAGATACAGTTATCAGAGTTTTAATGGATTATCGCGCGGTGTCGGCGCCGTTGAATCGGCCGGAACAAAAATTATCAGCGTTGCCAAGAAAAGGTTTTACGGTAATTGAATGGGGCGGGGTGTTGTATAAATAAAAATTTAATTTATTTACTCCACCAAAATCAACGCCGCGATAATCGCCACCCCCAAACAAAACCAGGTTAATTGCCAGAGCGCGCTTTTGATTCCCGGCTCTTCTTTATGTAATTGCGGAATTAAATCCGAGCCGGCGATGTAAATAAAATTACCGGCGGCAAAGGGGATGAGCCACGCAGTTAAATGTTCCGAAGACGTGCCAATGACGAGAACAATGATAGCACCAACAATCGCTGACAGCGCGGTGATTAAATTCATCAAAATTGCTTTTTTCTTGCTAAAACCGCCGTGTAAAAGTACGCCGAAGTCGCCAATTTCTTGCGGGATTTCGTGGAATACCACGGCTACGGTCGTGGCGATGCCGGCCGGGATGCTGACCAGATACGACGCGGCGATAATCATGCCGTCAATAAAATTATGCAAGGTGTCGCCCACTAAATTCATAATGGCAAAGGGGTGGGCGTGGTCGTGGCCATGGGGCAAATGGCAATGGTGCCAGTGAATAATTTTTTCTAAGGCAAATGATACCACCAGTCCGCCGATTAAGATAAGCGGAGTAAAAAGTTTGCCGTTGGTGTCGGTGGTTTCGGGCAGAAGGTGTATAAAGACATCAGCAAACAGCGCGCCGGCGGAAAAACTCACCATGTAAATGAGAATTTTTTTCAGTTTTTCGTCAGACAGGCCGACGAAAACAATGCCGACTAGTGATACAATGCTGATAATTAGGACGCTGGCCAAAGTGAAAAGATAAATTTCGGTCATAAGTATTTTTGACAGCGGTTGCACAGCCCGCTAAATTCTAAATTATGATTAGTAATCGTACAGTTATTAATGTAAGTAATGTCGGCGAGTAATTTGCAAACCAGACGAGGCAGTTCCAATTGTTTGATGGTGTGGCAACGGGTGCAAATTAGATGATGGTGATGGTGTTTTTGGATTTCGTAATATTTTTTGCGGCCGGGCAATTGCAGTTCTTCAATTAATCCCAATTCTTTCAAAAATTTTAGCTCGCGGTAAACAGTAGCGCGATTGATGTCGGCTTTTTTTAAAGCGGATATTATATCTTGGGCCGACATTGGCTTTGACTGCGCGAGCAGGTTCACTATTGCCTGCCGGTGGGGGGTGGTATAGGCCTTGCGGTCGGCCAAGATGCTTTTAATTTTTTTAGAGGGAGAATGTTGTTCCATATTTTTTACAGCTCCTTAGTTTATATAATATGCGACTTTGTCGCATTTGTCAAGAGGGATATTGGGATAGGTGTGGATAAGTGCAGTTTGGTGATGGCGGTGCCGTTAACCACTTTTTTGGTGGCGTTTTGGTATGGGCGGAGGGAGGTTAAGACGGAATAATTGGGGTTTGAAAATTGGTTGACAATAGCCGATTTACATGTTAAACTATAGATAACTTAAAGATTAACTTTAATTTTATGTCCAATCTAGAAAAAATCGTGGGGGTGAAGGAATTGCGAGAAAATTTAGCTGATTTTATCACAAAAGTCGCCCAAGGTAATAGTTTTGTGGTGGTGCGTCGGTCGCAACCGGTATTTAGTATTAATCCGGTGGACCATGAATCAATGTGGGAAGAAGTAGTTGATTTCACCAAAATTAAAAGAGGGGGAGTGAAAATTGAAGAGATTCTGGCTCGGCTTTAAAAAATTTAATATGGTAGATAAAATTACCAAAGCGTTAAATAAATTTTCTGCCTCTGAACGCGCGTTGGTCAAAAAAATAGTTTTGGATTTAAAAAAATTAAAAGGCCACGAGAACATTTTTAGAATTAGAAAAGGCAAGATCAGAATTATTTATCGCCTGCAAGACGGACAAATTTATTTGTTGGCAGTTGAAAAAAGAAATGATAACACGTATAATGCTGTTTAGGATATTTGATTAACTTTTTAGTTTTTTTATGAAAACTTATCGCACCCAAAAATTAAAAAAATTAGCCGACGCCTTTTTAAGTTTGAAAGATAGTGAGCAAATGTTAAATTTTTTGCGTGACTTGTGCACTTTGGAAGAATTAGAAGAATTATCAGCGCGATTTGAGGTCGCGGAGATGCTGGCAAAAGGCATGTCTTATCGAAAAATTAGTAGTATCGCCAAGGTTTCCACCACGACGATTACTCGAATTGCATTGTGGCTCGAACATGGTGAAGGGGGTTATAAGGCGGTATTAAACAAAAAGAAAAAACACTCCGTTTAGCGGAGTGTTTTTAAGTTATCCACAGGTTTGGTTTGACAATAGTTTAGTAGTGTGTTAATGTATTAATACATTGATACAATATGAAATTACAAAAAAGCAAACAAAATTTAAACCATCACAAAAATCGCCTTTGATAATAAATCTCCGGTAGGTTTGTTATTTAAGGCAAAATCGCTAATTAAGGCGATTTTTTGTTTATTAGAAGAGTATATATTATGTTAATTAATGAAAATAGGATAAAAATAGCTGTGCAAAAAAGGGGGCGATTGCGAGTGCCAAGCTTTGATTATCTGAATTCAATAGGTTTGTATTTTGGAATCGGAGAGTCGAATGATTTGATTGTGTCTTGCCAGAATGCCCCGGTTGATGTGTTGTTGGTCCGAAATCGCGATATTCCGGAATATGTAAGGACGGGTGCGGCGGATTTTGGAATTGTCGGTTTAAATACGCTTTATGAGAGAGATGAATGTTATCCGGTTACGAATCAATTTGAATTTGGTCGGTGTTCATTAGTCATCGCGGCTTCGATTAATTCTGGAATAAATTCGGTAACTAAATTACAAAACAAACGTATCGCCACTTCTTATCCTAATAGTTTACGTCGGTATTTAAATGAAAATGGAATTATTGCTAATGTAATTGAAATTAACGGATCAGTAGAAATCGCGCCATTATTAAATATTGCTGATGCGGTCTGTGATATTACCCAAACAGGTGATACGTTGCGTAAGTATGGTCTGAAGCCATTGGCCACAATTTTACGCTCACAAGCTGTTATGATTGAAGGCGCGAATAGAAATAATGTTGATAGTTTTAAGGAAAAATATATATATGCAAGTAATAAAGTTAAAACAATTTAAAAATAGTTCGAGGTTTCAGTCGGTCATGGCCCGCCGGGGTAAGAATGATAATTCCGTTTTAAAAGTGGTGGAAGATATTGTTGTTGATGTAAAAAATATGGGTGATGTGGCTGTTAAAAAGTATATGAAAAGTTTAAATGGTATGTGTCTTCGAAATTTGCGTGTTTCTAAAGAAGAGATTAATAAAGCCCAATCAGTTGTTAGTGATGATTTTGTGATTGCTTTGAAGCAGGCGGCAAATAATATACGTTTAGTACACAACAAACAAATTTCGTTAGAAGCACAATCACTTGTGTCTCCACTCTGTGGTATTAAGGTTTGGAAAAAATGGCAACCGATTGAAATCGTGGGAGTGTATGTGCCCGGTGGTCTTGCCAGTTATCCCTCTTCGGTTTTGATGAGCGTAATTCCGGCGCAAATTGCTGGCTGTAAAAAAATAATTATTACCACGCCACCGCGGCCGGATGGTTCGGTTGCTCCCGAAGTTTTGGTGGCGGCTAATTATCTGGGCGTAAAAGATATTTTTAAAATATCCGGCGCGCAGGCGATAGCGGCCTTGGCGTATGGCACCGAGACCATTCCCAAAGTTTACAAAATTGTTGGACCGGGCAATGCTTATGTGGCCACGGCCAAGATGATTGTCTCGCGGCAGGGCGAGGTGGCGATAGACAGCCCGGCCGGGCCTTCGGAGGTGCTGATTATCGCCGATAAGACCGCTAACCCCGAATTTGTGGCCGCGGATTTAATGTGTGATAGCGAGCACGCCGAAGATTCGGCCGCGGTGCTACTTAGTACTTCGTTGCAATTAGCCCGGCGCGTCATTAAGATAATTAAAAATACCGTGGATAATTTTTCTACCGGCAATCGCGTCAAGAAATCATTAAAAAGTTATGGACTTTTTGCCACAGTTAAAACTTTGGGCGAAGCCGTGGATTTTGCCAATGACTACGCGCCCGAGCACATTCAAATTATGACTAAGCGCGCCCGCGCTATCGCTAAAAAAATCACCAATGCCGGTTCGGTGTTTATTGGCCCTTACACTTGTAAATCAGCCGGCGATTATGCTACCGGTGCCAACCACGTCCTACCAACCGGTGGGTCTGCCAAGATGTTTTCCGGTTTATCGGTGTTTGATTTTGTACGGCTCGTGGAGTATCAGCAAGTCAGTAAAGGCGGATTGAAAAAAATTCGTCGCACTATTCAAGTTTTCGCGCGCGTAGAAAAATTACCGGTTCACGAATTTTCTGGCGCGGTGAGATTTAAGGAAAAATAATTGTATGAATAATTTAGTGAGAAAATCAGTCGCGCGGTTGGCGCCCTATTGCCCACCCCTTAGCGGCCGGCGCGCTTACCGCGGGTTTTTGTTGGATTTTAATGAACGCACCGAGCCGTATGGGCAAGTTGTTGACGCGGCTTTAGTTAAGTTTGTAGCGGAAAATCGTTTACAGTGTTACCCGGAGTATGGCGATGTCAATCAACTGGTGGCGCAATATGCCGGAGTTAAGGCGGAAAATATTTTATTGTCTAATGGTTCGGACCAAGCCATTGATTTGATCTTTCGGGCTTTTGCTGGCGAGGGTGATAAGGTAATTATACCATCACCCAGTTTCGCGATGTTCTATCAGTGCGCCGGAGTAAGCGGTAATGAGGTTCTGACACCACAATATGATCGCGCTAGTGGGGCGTTTCCATTGCCGGCGGTGTTAGATGCCATTGACGATGGGGTCAAACTAATTGTAGTTTGTAACCCCAATAATCCGACGGCAACTTTGCTTCCAGTCGCTGATATCAGGCGGATTTTGGATGTGGCCAAAAAAGCGGTGGTGTTGGTTGACGAGGCCTATGTGGAGTATTCGGGTGAGTCGGCGACGTCATTGTTATCCAGTTATCCTAATTTGATTATTACTCGTACATTTTCCAAGGCCTTTGGTTTGGCCGCTTTACGAGTGGGCTATGTGGTTGCCGCGCCCGCTGTGATTGATGAATTGATTAAAATTCGTGGACCATATGATGTGAATATGGTCGCGCTCGCGGCCGTGCGGGCGGTGTTGGGTAATTTAGAGCCATTACGCGCGTATGTGCGGGAAGTGATGGCTGTGTCTAAACCGCTCGTGGAGAAATTTTTTACTGATAATAAAATTTTTTTCTACCCGAGCGTCGCGGATTTTATTTTATTTCGTCCTGTTAATCCCGAAAAGGTATTCCTGGCTCTTAAAGAGAATGGTTTTTTGCTTCGGCCGCGTCGTGGTTATGGATTTGATGGGACTTTGCGGTTAAGTTTTGGCACCGCGGCCCAGACGCGTCAGTTTATTGAAGTTTATAAAAAAGTATGTCTGGACAATTAACCAAATACGCTTTTATTGATCGGGACGGGACTTTGATTCACGAACCAACGCCACAAGAAATCAAACCAGGTGATGTTCCTTATCAAATTGACAGCTTAGGAAAACTAAAAATTTTGCCAGGCGTTATTGATGGTTTGCAAAAATTGGTGGCGGCTGGGTATCGGTTGGTGATGATTTCCAATCAAGATGGACTTGGTGCTGAGATATTTCCGCGGCCGAGTTTCGATAGCCCGCAAAATAAATTATTAGAGATATGTGAAGATAGTGGAATTATTTTTGAGATGATTTTAATTTGTCCGCACTTGCCAGTTGATGATTGCAACTGTCGCAAACCAAAGACCGGTTTAGTTGATAATTTGCCGATGATGGAAAATATTGATCGAGTGAACAGCGTGGTAATAGGGAATAGCCATACCGATAAAAAATTCGCGAAAAAGTTAGGGCTAAAATTCGTGGAGATAAAAACTAATACTACTTTTAAGGTAATTTTATGAAAAATAGAACTGCAAAAATTATCCGCAATACCAAGGAAACCAAAATTGAGGTAGCGCTTAATTTGGATGGCACTGGTAAATATTCCATTAATACCGGGGTAGGATTTTTAGACCACATGCTTTCGGCTTTGGCCAAGCACGCTTTGTTTGATTTGTCAGTTTTGGCTAAAGGGGATTTAGAGATTGATGAGCACCACACCGTGGAGGATATTGGCATCTGTTTGGGGCAAGCGATTGATCAGGCCTTGGGCGAGCGCCGCGGTATCGGCCGGTATGGTTTTTGGGCGCCGTTAGATGAAGCTTTGGCTCAAGCCGTGATTGATTTTGGCGGTCGTTCCTATTTGGTTTGGAATGTTAAATTTAGGCGAGAAAAAATTGGCGATTTGCCGACAGAATTATTGGAAGATTTTTTTAAGGCCTTGTCGGATAATGCTCGGGCCAATATCCATATTAATCTGCCTTATGGACGCAATGAGCACCATATGGCGGAAGCGATCTTTAAAGCCACGGCTCGAGCATTGCGTCAGGCCGTCGCTATTGATGTCAAAAATAGTGGAGAGGTTCCGAGCACAAAGGGAAAAATATGATTGTTATAATTGATTACAAATCAGGGAATGTTGGCTCTCTGCAAAATGCTATTTTGGGGTTGGGTTATGATTGCGAAATTAGTTCTGACCCGGGAAAAATTAAAAAAGCCAATAAAATAATTTTTCCCGGGCAGGGCCGGGCCAAAAGCGCTAGGCGTGAATTGAAAAAAAGTGGTATCGATAAAATTATCAAAAGTACCCGAGTGCCATTTTTGGGAATATGTCTCGGCATGCAATTATTGGCGGATTTTTCCGCCGAAGATAATGTTAGTTGTCTTTCCGTAATACCGGGCAATGTGTTTAAGTTGCCGGCTGGTTTAAAAGTTCCACAGATCGGCTGGAATCGCGTGCGGTTTTCCCGAAGTTCACCATTATTGACTGGAATTAATAATAATGAGTTTTTTTATTTTGCTCACTCTTATTATTTTCAAGCGTCGGCTAAGTATGTTTTGGCCACTACTGATTATGGGGTAGAATTTCCGGCCGTTATTTCTCGTGATAATTTTTATAGTGTTCAGTTTCACCCGGAAAAATCCGGTTTAGCCGGTTTGAAATTATTAAATAATTTTTGCGCTTTATGAAAATTATTCCCGCTATTGATATTATTGCCGGACGTTGTGTGCGTTTGACCCAAGGTGATTACGGCCGGGTTAAGCGTTATGCCGTTGATCCGGTCGTTGCCGCTCTGCAATTTAGAGAGAGTGGGGCGTCGTGTTTGCAAGTTATTGATTTAGATGGCGCTAAATTTGGTTATCCTAAAAACGAAAAAATAATTAGGAAAATTTTTCAAGCCACCGGTTTGCCGATTACGGTCGGCGGCGGAATTCGCGATTTAAAAACCGCCAAGCAGTTTTTGGATTCAGGGTTTTATCGGGTGATACTTAGCACTGCCGTTTTCAAGAAAGATTTAGTAAAAAATTTAATTGCTAATTATGGCGCGGATAGAATTATGGTTGCGGTTGATGTTAAAGAAGGACAAGTGATGACGCGTGGATGGCGACGGGCGGTGGGAATGGGTGTTGACCAATATTTGAAATTAATTAAAGCCGCAGGCGTTGAACAGATTTTGCTAACTGATGTTGCCCGCGATGGGACGCTCTCTGGCCCAAATTTTGTTTTGGCCAGTAAGGTTATTAAAAATAATTTTAAAGTAACGGTTGCCGGCGGTATTACTACTTTGGCGCAGTTGCGACGACTAAATCGTTTGGGTGCTGACGGTGCCGTCATTGGCAAAGCGGCTTATGAAGGCCAAATTGATTTAGTGTCGGTGTTTAAATATTTTTCGCGCGATAATTTAGCCAAAAGAATTATCCCCTGTTTAGATATTAAGGATGGTTTAGTTGTTAAAGGTAAGCGTTTTCAAGAGTTGGCGGTTATTGGCGACGCGGTGGAGTTGGCAAAATTATACAGTCAGAATGGCGCGGATGAGTTGGTATTTTTGGATATTGCCGCGACCATTGAAAAAAGAAAAACTTTAATAACGCTCGTTCAAAAAATTGCTAAAAATATTAACATTCCTTTTACCGTTGGAGGTGGGATTAATTCGTTGGCCGATGTAAAAAAATTATTGGCTGCCGGAGTGGATAAAGTATCGCTTGGTAGCGCGGCCGTTCGTAATCCGGATTTAGTTAAACAAATCGCTCGTCGGTTTGGCTCTCAATGTTTGGTAATTTCTTTAGACGTCAAGCGGTATCGCGACGGCTGGCGAGTATTTATTGACAGTGGCCATAAGCCCACTGGTGTTGACGCGGTTGGGTTCGCGCGTTTGATGGAAAAAAATGGCGCCGGGGAATTGTTGGTAAATAGTTTGGACCGCGACGGCACCAAACGTGGTTTTGACGTGGAGTTATTAAAAATAATCGCTGAAACAGTCAAAATACCGGTAATTGCTTCCAGTGGCGCCGGCTCCAAGGAAGATTTTTTACAGGCCTTTATGTCCGGCAAAGCCGATGCGGTTCTGGCGGCCAGTGTTTTTCATTATGGCCAAATTGGTATTAAAGAATTAAAAAAATATCTTAAAAGTAAAAATATAAATGTAAGAATATGAAAAACATTTCTCTTAAAAAAATTAACTTCTCCAAATTGGACGGCTTGGTGCCGGCGGTGATTCAAGATTGCGATACCAAAGTGGTGTTGATGGTTGGTTTTATGAATAAGTTGGCTTTAGAAAAGACAATTAAATCCGGGAAAGTAATATTTTGGAGCCGTAGCAAAAAGCGTCTATGGGAAAAAGGTGAGGAGTCGGGCAATTATTTAAAGGTTGTGTCTATTACTACTGATTGTGATAGTGACACGATTTTGATTTTGGCTCGTCCGAGCGGTTCTGTCTGTCATACCGGCAGATATTCATGTTTTAATGAGTCGTTCAATGGCGGTTTAAATTTTATGTCGCAATTATACAATTTACTTAGGACGCGCAAAAAAGAATTACCAAAAAATTCATACAGTAGTTCTCTCTTTAAAGGTGGAATTGACAGGATTGTCCAAAAAATAGGGGAAGAGGCGGCGGAAGTAATTATTGCTGGTAAAAATAAATCAAATCGACGGGTGATAGAAGAATTTTCTGATCTATTATTTCACTTGACAGTACTATTGGTCCAAAGAAATATACCATTTAGTAAAATAATTTTGGAGTTGGAAAAAAGGAGCGAGAAATCAAAATAATGTGATTTATTTTTTCGTTTTAGTAAGTATCTGTCGGGGTTAGACAAATCCCATAATTTTTGGTATATTAGAACCATTAATTCAATGTCACTAATCAACACTAATAGCTTGATTGCTAGGTAAGTTTTGTTAATCAAGATTACACTTGCGTCAAAGTATTCGTGTAAATTTGTGAATAAATATTCGTGGTTCTATGTCTATTTTAGTATCCGGTACTTTGGTTTATGACCATATCATGAATTTTCCCGATAGTTTTAAAAATCATATTTTACCAGAGCAGGTGCACATTTTGAATGTTTGCTTTATGGTAGATAAATTAGAGCAGAGTTGGGGCGGAACGGCTGGGAATATTGCTTACACTATGAAGTTATTGGGAGTTGATTCGTTTTTGGTGTCAACTTTAGGCAAAGATGGCGGGCAATATTTAGAGCATTTGCGTTCACTTGGTATTAATATTGAAAATGTTATTACCGATGACAAGCAAAATACGGCGGCGGCGTATATCACTACCGATGCCGATGATAATCAAATTACCGCTTTTTTTAACGGGCCTTTATATCGTTCGCTTGAAACTGAGGTGGATAGATTACCGAATTTAACTTTGGCGCTTATCTCTCCCACTTATAAGGAAGTAATGAAAAAACATTTGCTGGATTGTTTTCAAGCCGGCATCAAAACTGTATTTGATCCGGGCCAGCAAATGACGGCGTTTGATGAAATGGAGTTGAAAAAAATGATTTCGCAGGCGCATTTTGTCGTGGGCAATGATTATGAAATTAAATTATTGCAGGAACGCACTGCTTGGGACAGTAAAGAGATACTAAAAAATTGTAAAGTATTAATTACCACTTTGGGTGAAAAAGGGTCGGTAATTATGACAGCCGATGGCGAGACCGTAGAAGTGGGTGCTTGTGCCCCACAATCGTTTGATGATCCGACTGGGGCAGGGGATGCTTACCGCGCTGGTTTTTTTGTTGGATATGAACTTGGCTATAACTGGAAAACTTGTGGGCAGATGGGGGCAGTGGCGGCTAGTTATGCCATAGAGAGTTATGGCACGCAAGCGCATAAATTTACCAAAGAGAAATTTAGTGAACGATATCAAAAAAGTTTTGACGAAGAAATTAATTTATTGATTACTTAATTTATGTGGTTAGCGATTATTTTAATTGTCGTTAGTTTAGGGATTTTAATTTTGGGAGCCGAGAGTTTGGTGCGTGGCTCGTCATCGCTCGCGAAGAAATGGGGTATTTCACCGTTGGTTATCGGCTTGACGATAGTGGCTTTTGGCACTTCGGCGCCGGAATTGATCGTAAATATTTTTGCGGCTTGGCGCGGTTCGGCTGATGTGGCCATAGGCAATATCGTCGGTAGTAACATTGCCAACATTTTGTTGATTTTGGGTTTGTCGGCGTTAATTTACCCTTTGACCGTTAAAAACAGCACAGTTTGGAAAGAAATCCCGTTCGCTCTTTTGGGCATATTTCTGGTTTTTACCATGGGCAATGACGCTTTGTTTGATGGAGCGGGCTCTAACGCTTTGACGCGCACGGATGGATTTTCGCTGATTGCAATCTTTGTTATATTTATGTATTACATTTTTGGCTTGGCCAAACAGGGTGAAATTAAATCCGAACAGGTGGCGGCGTATTCTTGGGGTGTTTCCAGTATACTTACTTTGGCCGGTCTGGTCGCTTTGTTTTTTGGCGGAAAAATTTTGGTGGATAACGCCATTATCCTCGCGCGTTTGGGCGGGTTGTCCGAAGCGCTCATTGGCTTAACAGTCGTGGCCGTTGGCACTTCTTTGCCGGAACTATTTACTTCAATTGTGGCCGCTTATCGCGGTGAAGATGATATAGCGGTCGGCAACATTGTGGGTAGTAATATTTTTAATGTGTTTTGGATTTTGGGCCTAACCGGCACGATGTTGCAATTGCCGTTTAGCCCGGCGGTAAATTTTGACGTGTTGGTAGGTGTTGCCGCGACTGTTTTGTTGTTTTTATTTATGTTTGTAGGTACGCGCCGTAAGTTGGACAGGTGGCAAGGGGCGTTGTTTGTTTTGTTGTATATTGTTTATATTGGGTATTTAATTTATCGCGGTTAAACGTACTATGATTGTTTTTTCCGCTTTGGCTACTATTGGTGTCGCGCTGGTCTTAATCAGTCAATGCGCCGGTGTTTTAGTGAGAACTCTTAGCGCTTTTGGTAAAAAATTGGGCTGGGGAGAATTTACGGTCGGGTTTTTTTTGTTGGGAATCGCGACCAGCGCGCCGGAGTTGTTTATCGCCATTAACGCCGGGTTAGAGGGCAAACCGCAATTGTCTTTGGGTAATTTAGTGGGAGGCATAGTCGTGCTTTTTACTTTATTGGTTGGTTTGAGCGCGGTTTTGCAAAAGGAAGGAATTTTTACCGGTGATAAATTTTCTTCTTTCAATTTATTTCGTTTCGCGCCGAAATTTTTGCCTTTTGCCCGTCGTGAGTTTTTTGTTAAGGATTTGATTTTAATGGCGGTGGTGGTATTGTTGCCCTTGCTTTTAATCGCGGATCGGGAATTGTCGCGCTGGGATGGCTTGGCGCTTATGGTTGCTTATGGATTTTTTGTGGCGCACGCGGTTTATGATCGCCGGTTAAACGGCTGGGAACCGCCAACACGAGAATATGCTTGGCCGGAATTAGTTGTTAAATTCGGTTTGGCTTTGGCCGGTTTATTGGTTTTTTCTTGGGTCATTACCGAGCAATCATTGGTGCTCGTGACCGCTTGGAATGTGCCAGCGGTTTGGGTGGGACTCGTGGTATTGGCAGTGGGGACGAATTTGCCGGAGTTGACGATAATATTGCGCGGTCGGCGTGAAAATCCGGAGGTAGTGGTCGGTGATATTTTGGGGAGCGCGTCCGCTAATATTTTAATAATTGGAGTTTTGGCAATGTTATTTCCGTTTTCAATTATTTCTTTGAAACATTTTATTTTAGCGGCGATTAGTTTAGCGGTGGTTTCGGTCGTGATGATGGTTTTTTTACATACCAAAAATCGTTTGGAAAGATGGGAAGGCGCGGTGCTTATCGGTTTATATTTGGTTTATTTAGCATTAGAAATAATTTGGTGATAAACGCGAATTTTATTTATAATTATTTTAATTATTATGCCGGAATACAAAATAAAAGATATTGGTTTAGCCGATTGGGGTAGAAAAGAAATTGACATTGCCGAGCGGGAAATGCCCGGACTCATGTCTATTCGTAAAAAATACGCCACGAAAAAACCGTTGAAAGGTTTGAATATTACCGGTTCTCTTCATATGACCATTCAGACCGCGGTATTAGCCGAGACGTTGGTCGCGCTGGGCGCCAATGTGCGTTGGGCGTCGTGTAATATTTTTTCTACCCAAGATCACGCAGCGGCTGCAATTGCCAAAAATGGCATACCGGTATTTGCGTGGAAAGGGGAGACGTTGGCGGAATATTGGTGGTGCACCGAACGCGCTTTGGATTTTTCCGAAGACGGGCTTGCCGGGCGTAGCGCAGCGAAGACCGGGCCGGATTTAATTGTGGACGATGGTGGCGATGCCACACTTTTAATTCATAAAGGTGTAGAAACTGAAGCCAATCCAAAATTATTAGAAAAAAATTATTCAAGCGAGGGTGAAGATTTTCAAGAATTGATGAAATTATTAAAAGTGGAATACAAAAAAACTCCAACCCGCTGGAGTGCGGTCGCCAAAAAAGTGCGGGGCGTATCGGAAGAAACCACGACCGGCGTGCATCGCTTGTATCAAATGAGCAAAGCCGGGAAATTATTATTTCCAGCGATAAATGTCAATGACTCGGTGACGAAATCAAAATTTGATAATATCTATGGTTGTCGACATTCGGTGGTTGATGGTTTGAATCGCGCGATGGATGTGATGATGGGCGGAAAAGTGGCGGTCGTGTGTGGTTATGGCGAAGTGGGCAAAGGGTGCGCGCAGGCGCTTCGTGGTCAGGGGTGCCGGGTTATTATTACCGAAATTGACCCGATTTGCGCTTTGCAGGCGGCGATGGAAGGGTATGAAGTTAAAACAATTGAAGACACTTTGGGTGAGGCCGATATTTACGTGACGGCCACCGGCAATTTGGGCGTGATTCGTTTGGAGCATATGTTAAAAATGAAAGACCAGGCGATTGTTTCTAACATCGGCCACTTTGATAATGAAATTGAGGTGGAAAAATTAAATAAGGCCAAAGGTGTGAAAAAAGTAAATGTTAAACCACAGGTTGATAAATATATTTTGCCAACCAAAAAAGAAATTTATATGTTGGCCGAAGGACGACTAATGAATTTGGGGTGCGCGACCGGTCATCCGTCGTTTGTAATGAGCGCGTCTTTTTCCAATCAGGTGTTGGCGCAGATTGAACTCGCGACTAAAAAATATGAAGTGGGTGTGTATTTATTACCAAAAGAGTTGGATGAAGAAGTGGCGCGATTGCATTTGGAAAAAATCGGGGTGAAATTAACAAAATTAACCAAAGCCCAGTCGGAATATTTGAGCGTGCACGAGAATGGGCCGTATAAGGCGGAGAATTATCGGTATTAATCCCCATGGAAATTATTTTGGTAGCAATATATTTTGCGCTGTTAGGGATTTTCGCCTGGCGTCAGTGGCAGTATGCTTTGTGTTGGTTGATTTTGATAATGCCGGCGTATTTGATTAGATTTAATTTTTTTGGTTTGCCGACGACGCTACTCGAAATTACTTTTGGGGCAGTATTTTTGGTGTGGCTTGTTAAATTCGCGCGCGTGGATGCTGGTAATTTAAAAAAATTTTGGCAGGAACACAAAATCACGACTATTATTGTCGGGATTTTTTTCTTTACTTCTGTTTTGGGGGTAGTGTCCAGTATGCATTGGTTAAAATCTGCCGGTGAGTGGCGGGCGTATTTTTTGGAGCCAATGCTTTTGGCGATGATGATTATTGGCCGAGGTGAAAATTTGAGTAATCGGCGTTTGCTTTTGGCATTGGGATTGTCAACCTTATCAGTATCGGCTTTGGCTGTGGCGCAAAATTTGGGCGCGCCGACAGCGCCGAGTTTGTGGAATGATAATTTTGGCAATCGCGTTACTTCTTTTTATACTTCACCTAACGCTATTGGTTTGTATGTCGCGCCGTTATTTTTTATAATTTTATCTTTGAAAAAATACGTCGTGGAATATTATCAGCAGTTGGTTTATTGGTCTTTGGCCGGGCTCGCCGTGATTGCTGTTTGTTTGTCATTTTCTCAAGGCGCTTGGATTGGTTTGGCTGTAAGCGCGGTGGTGTTTGGATATTTGATTGGCCAAAAAAAAGCGGCGATGGCAGTGGTGGTATTGGGAATTATGGCGATTGTGGCTATCCCGTCTTTGCGTAGCGCGGTAATGTTTGCCGACACGGCTGGACAAAGTCGTTTAGTTTTGTGGGGGCATACCTGGGATTATTTAATTACTTCGCCTAATAATTTTATCGGTGGCGCCGGCATCAGGCAATTTTTTGAACAGGTGGAACGGCCGTTATTTAATGTGGGTGTGAGCGAACATTTAATTTATCCGCATAATATGTTTTTAAATTTTTGGAGCGAGATTGGACTGTTTGGAATGTTGGCGTGGGTGGGATTGCTGGGGTGTTGGGCGTATTTTGCGGTCAAAATTTACAAAAAAGAAAAATGGTTGGGGGCGTGTTTAATTGGGGCGCTTGTGGCATTATCGGTTCATGGTTTGGTAGATGTGCCGTATTTTAAAAATGATTTGGCGTTTATTTTTTGGGCGATGTGGGGGGTGGTATTTGTTATTCAATATAATTTAAATAAAATTAATTAATCGTATGAACTCAAAATTAAAAAAGTTGTTAGTTTATGTCGGGACAATTTTGATTATTTTTCTAGGTTTAAATTTTAAATTATTTTTTGGGTATCTTGATTATTTTAGTGAAAGCAATCGGAATGTTACCAAATGTATTAAGGAAAATCAAAATAAAAATATAGTTGGTATAGAATATTCTTGTGCTATTAATGAAGCGTCTAAAATATATGTACGTTATCCGGATAAAGCATTACGTTTGTGTTTGAAGTATTCCCCGGTGTCAGCCAGCCCATTTGGCAAAGCAATTTGTAAGAGTGCGTTAGAAAAAAAATAAAGCAATACTTATATGTTTTTCTATTACTTCTACAATCTATTAACCTCGCCCGGTGTCATGATGCATGAATTGTCTCACGCGTTTTTTTGTGTGATGGCCGGGGTAAAAATTCACAAGATTAAATTATTCCAATTTGGACGTTTGGCCGGATATGTAGAGCACGACGAACCGCAGAAATTTTATCAGGGATTTTTTGTTTCTTTGGGGCCGCTTTTTATCAACACCCTTTTTACTTTATTTGCCTTTTCGCAATTTCGCGAGCCGTTCATGCGTTTACAGCCGTGGGTATGGGTATGGCTTGGGTTCGCCGCTGGCATGCACGCTATTCCTTCCACGCAAGATGCTAAATCATTGTTTGGTTTAGCCAATCGTCGATTTTGGCGTAATCCACTGGTGATAATTGGTTACCCGTTTGTTTTGGCGCTTTATATTTTAAATTTTTTAAAACGGCTTCACATTGATATAATTTTTGTCGGCGCGCTGTTTTGGCTGGGAAGATTTTACCTGTAAAACAAAAAAGCCTTCGTTTAATCGGAGGCGTTTTTAAATTTAGGAATTATTAGAAGTTTGATACTCAGCCGTGTACGGCTGGTATTAAACAATTATTAATACGTCGGCGGAGCCGACACTTTGTCTAAAAAGCCCGCCCAGATACCCCGACTTGTCGGGGTCGGGCTTACTCTTTGATTTTTTTATCAATTTTAAAGCGGTGGTCGTCTAACATTAATACCGCGAGCATAATAACAGTGGAAGCAATCGCCAAGAAAAAATAGCCAACGCCAACGGCCATGCCAATTGCCGCCGCCATCCATAGTCCGGCCGCGGTGGTCAGTCCTTCAATATGATTTTGTTTGTGTAAAATTGTGCCTACGCCTAAAAATCCGATTCCGGTAACAATCCCAGCGGCGACTTGCGCGGTATAGCCGTCAAAAGCGGTGAGCGACAAGACAGTAAATAAAGTTGAGCCGGCGGTAACAAGCGCGTAAGTGCGCGGGCCGGCGGATTTCCCCCAATTTTCTCTTTGCCACCCTAAGATGCCACCGAGTAATACCGCCAAAGCGATTTGGCCGATTGCGAATAGGTCGTACATAAAAATAACGGTTAATTTAAACTTGATTAATTTGTATTATACCATTTATTGACTTTTTTGTTAATTGTGATATAATTCTTCTGTTTTTAGTGGATTGAGGCACGGACAAAAACGGGCCCTTAGCTCATTTGGTAGAGCACCGCGTTTGCAACGCGGGGGTGACCGGTTCGAGCCCGGTAGGGTCCACCAGAGAGAAAAAATTAGCCGAGGTAGCTCAGTGGTAGAGCGAAGGCCTGAACTCTTCGGGCCACCATTCAGTAATGAGTGGTTTCTGTTTGCAAAAGCAAACGGGTGTGCCAATTTGGCGCAAAAAACTGGGTGAATTCGGGGAAGTCCTGCCAAGGATAATCCCGAGCCAAGTCCGCCAGGGTAGTAGTCGGCGGAAAGGTGTAGAGACTAGCGGGTGAGTCCCAACAATAATCCCGCAAATAGCGCCCAGCTTCCCGGTTTAGTTCCGCCTCAGGCGGACAGACGGGAAGATGATATAGTCCAATCCTCAAGGTAACTTGAGCGCAATAATGGAAGAGCCTTGCGTCGTGGGTTCGATCCCCACCCTCGGCACTGAGCAAAACTCCCGGATGTTTATCTGGGAGTTTTAAACGGGCTATGGCTCAATTGGCTAGAGCACCTGGTTTGGGACCAGGGGATTGTGGGTTCAAGTCCCACTAGCCCGACAAACTTAAAACCACGTTTAGCGTGGTTTTAAGTTTGTCGGAAATTCTGAACGAAGTTCGAACTTATTTTGAAAAGAATTATTAAGGCGGTGTATGGTGTAGTGTCTTTTTGCCAGCCCGTTCGCCCGCCTCGCCAATTTGTTCGCCGAGGGGGTGGTGGTTTGTATTCGCTGTGGCGAATGTGCCACCGTGGGTGTCGGTTCGAAAAGGTGGTCACCTTTGACGAATGTTTAAAAAAGGTTTAATATATATAAATGGATGAGTTAAATATATTACATTATAATTCATATATTATAATAATACATTGTAAGAATTATGTCAAATATTGGAAAAAATATAAAGAAATTACGCCAAGCAAAAGATATTTCGCAAGATCGTCTTTCTAAATTGGCCGATATTTCGCTTAATACCGTTGTTAAACTTGAACTTGATGTTAGTCCTAATCCGACCATTGAAACTTTGCAAAAAATCGCGAAATCATTGGGTGTTTCGGTTGATGATTTAATAAAATAATATGTCAACTTTAAATTGGATCGGTAAAGAAGCAGTTGTTAATCATGATAAAGAAGTGCCTTTTCGTCTTTTACGAAAAGTAAAATCCGCTTCTGTTGGTGATAATTCAGAAGATCTTATTACCAGCAGTATAACCTTGAGTTATTAAAAACATTTTGTGAAAGCGTGCTCAGATAATATATTGTCCAAGCGTGTTTAATTGAACTTAAATGTATGCATACCAGTAAATTAAAAATTCCGTCATATCTATTAAAAAATCCATTTATAGATGTAAAATGGGATGTTAGTGATAAACCGATTTTACTTTTAGATGATAAACTTATACCGATAAATAATTTAAATAAAAGGGTAAAAGGTGAAGTCGCGTATATTGTAGGAATAAACCAAAAAACTATAGGTAAAATTTTTGAGTATCTAGATGCCAAAATAATCCAATTTTATGAAATGAAAGTAGACAACATCGTTGATATTTCAAAATTCACCAATATTGAGGAACTTTCAATTCAGTGGAATGATAAATTAGTGGATATTGCCCCCATCCAGTATTTAACGAATTTGAAAATTTTAGTTTTAATAGATACTCCAAAAATTAACGACTTAACACCTCTCTCAAAATTAAAAAAAATAAAAAAGCTTTCATTTTCTGGTGGCATGAACATTAAAAATGTTGCAAATAGTCTACTTCCACTATCCGAATTGGCATCTTTGGAATTTATTCAATTACATAATTTGAAAGTGAATGTTGGTGGCATAAAACCGCTATCAAAACTAACAAACCTCAAGGAGATAGATGTCTCAAATCAATTTCCCACCGAAGAGTATGCGTACCTTTCCACAGTCTTAATTAGTACGTATTGCAAATGTTTTGCACCATATGTAGACATGGGTCATTATTCTATCGCTGGAAAAAATATCATGGTAACAGGTGCTCGCAAGCCTTTTTTAAATCGAAATAACGATAGATTAAAATTGGATAAATATGTACGGAATTTTGAGATTTTGCGCGCACGATATCTTGGAAGATAATATTTTTGTGGATACACTAACACATAACTTATGATAGAAATTAGACCTCATAGAATTTCAGACATTCCTTACCGCGTTATTTGGTTGAATAATCCAAACGTCAATCAATATATCGGGCAATGTCTTGACCAAAAAACTACGTTCGCAAAGCAAAAGGTATGGTTTAATAAATACCTTAAAGATAAAAATAAAAAGTTTTTTACGATGAGTTATGGTAAAATACCTATTGGCTTTATGGGGCTTTCACGTATTGATAAGACCAACCGCAACGCAGATGTTTTTATTGCTATTGGCGACGATAAATACCGTGGTAAGGGATTCGGGGAAATAGCCATGCAATATTTAATTAAGTTCGGTTTTAAAAAACTTGGTCTGCACAAAATAAGCTTAGGTGTGTTTGAAAAAAATAAACCTGCCATTAATTTATATAAAAAACTTGGTTTTGTAATTGAGGGCACACTAAAGGACGATGTCTTTTTCGCGGGTGAATACCACAACCAAATATTGATGGCTATTTTTAATAAGAAGGTGGCCATTAAAACGAAAAAATAATATAAGTCAATATTTTTTAGCATGCTTGATATTCTTGTCAAAAAACCAAAGAATGAATCACTTGTAGCTCAATTGGGCTCGTTATATTTATCTTTTCAAAACGTACCGAAAGGTGAGCGGGCGCATTTTGATCTTTCCGAGCTAGATTGGGCCTGTCCGCTTCTATTATTACCACTTGCTACCTACATTGGAGAAACTGGTAGCACATATACCCCGCCCGCATCTAACAAAGTCGCGGAGTATTTAAACGCCGTAGGATTCCCTTTAGGTGTAGATTCTCTTGATGATTTTGAGACGCAAACTCAATTACATAAATCGTATATTTCGATTAGCGTTCTAAAAAAAGAGCGTGGTGTTGAGCGAGAAAAATTAGAAATGTTGTTTTGTAAGATGGTGTACAAAAGTTTATCATCAATTGGGGGTGCCCAAAATGCAGTGTACCAGCCAATTGGAGAGTTTGTAACAAATATTTTTGAGCATAGTCACAAAGATTCAGGGTATCTATTTGGACAACATTACTCAAAAAAGAATTATCTTGATATTTGCATAGTTGATTGTGGTAAAGGATTTGCTCAGTCGTATAAAGACGCTGGGCACACTACCTTATCAAGTGAAGATGCAATCAGCGAAGTAATGCGGGGAGTTTCCACTAAACCCAGTCGGGAGAGAGGATTTGGGGTTTGGACATCAAAAGATATTGTGTGTAAAGCACTGGGGGGTGATTTTATTATACTTTCTGGTTCGGCGGCGTTTATTGCGCAGAGTTCGGAAGAAAAATTGGTTACTTTACCTAATTTCAATTGGCAAGGAGTGTTGGTCGCATATAGGATACCGGAGCCAAAAGGCCCAATTGATATAACACCCTATGTTGAATAATTCCTCATTTCATGGTAAGGTATTAGTAGGTTCAAACATATGAAAATACTCAAAAATTCAACAATTGAGATGTCGGAAGTGCTCGCGACGATTATATCTTCGCGAGATATTGTTGACCGCTTAAATGCGCATATTAAAGCTGCCTTGTCAAAGCAGGTTAGTTTAAATTTTAAAAATGTTGAATTTGTTTCAAGGTCTGCGGCGCACGAGTTGTTAACGATTAAAGAAGATTGGAAAAGAAAAAGTTTATCGCGCGATAAGGAAATAAATTTTATTAATACCAATGAAGAGGTGAGCGCTATGTTACGGGTTGTAGCTGCAAATAGAGCTGTGCCAAAGACCAAACCCATTTTTCAAGCTGAACATGTGGATGTGCGGACTTTATTGAAAGATTTAGCTTAAGTTTAATATTGCGACGCACTATCAAAGTTGGCACAAACCACCACCCCCTCGGCGAACAAATTGGCAGAGCGGGCGAACGGGCGGGCAAAAATTCCCCCCCTTAAACCCCTTCCTTTTTGCCCGCCCGTGCTTTGTTGGTGGGCGACCACATATATTGATTTTTCCATTGGCGGGGTTGTAGGGGCAAAAAGCCCCTGCACCATAGACCCCATTATAAGCACAACGCAGGCGAGCGAAATGGAAAAACAATGTTTTTCCATTTCCGAGCCAAGAAGCTTATATAGTTATATATAAATTCTTTTCAAAATAAGTTCGAACGTCGTCTAGGATTTTCGACATACGAAACTTCCCTGGACTATGGGAAGTTTTTGTTTATGAAATTAGCATTTTTGCATAGTTTAACTACATACTTGCATAGATTGTGAAAGTGTGGTATGCTATTTGCATAGGTTGATACTATATATGCACAGATTAACGATACAATAAAATTATGAATTTAAACTATTTAACAATCAATGAAGCAGCCAAATTGTTGGATGTGTCAATTGACACCTTGCGTCGTTGGGACAAGAATGGGAAATTAAAGGCAGTGCGTCAACAAGAGGGTGGTTATCGTTATTATTCCAAAGAAATGATCGATTTGTATCTCAAGGATATTTTTGCTGTTGCTAAAAAATGGGTAATTAGTTCGCCGATTTTACCAGAGTCAGAATATTACTGTCCTGATTCTCTTGTGTTTAAAACTCGCTTGGGCAGATTAGAAAAAGATTTGTCAAAAATAGAAGAACTAAAAAATATTTTTCCTTTAATTACTGCGATAGTCGGTGAGATTGGGAATAATTCTTATGATCATAATTTGGGTAATTGGCCGGATGTTAGGGGAATATTTTTTGCTTATGATTTAAATAAAAAGCAAATTGTTTTAGCTGATCGCGGTCAGGGTATTTTGAAAACTTTGCGGAAAGTAAGGCCGGAGTTAAAGAATGACGCCGAAGCACTAAAAGTTGCTTTTACTGAAATTATTTCAAGTAGAATGCCGGAAGCGAGAGGGAATGGGTTAAAATTTGTTAGGCAAGTTATATCGGATAATAATCAATTTAGCATTGAGTTTTATTCGGGTAGTGCTAAATTATTTATTAAACAAGGGTCGGAAAATTTGAATATTAAAAGTAGCGATATTTTATTTTCCGGATGTATGTCTTTAATTAAATTTTAAAATAGTATGATTATTCAATTGAATAAATTTGGTACAACTTTAACTTCCAGGCAAGATGGTAAAGAGGCCTGTAATGCTTATAGTTCAACACTGGGGTCTGTTGCCGATAATGAAGAAATAAAAATTGATTTTGATGGAGTAGTAACTTTTACTCCTTCGTGGGCGGATGAGTTCATTACGCCGATTTTGAAGATTTATGGTAATAGAGTGAAATTAATGTCTACGAATAATCCTTCTGTAAATGCGACTTTAAAATTGTTGGCAAAAATTGGCTAAATTATTATATGGAGGTATTCAACAAAATTTTAGAAATATTTTTACTGGGTGTTATTGGTGGGGCAGTCCCCGGGCCGATGTTAACGGCAGTTTTTACCGAAGTTTTGAGTGGGGGATTTGTGAAAAGTTTGCGCGTGGTTGGTCGGGCGCTTTTTGCCGAGACGGTGGTGGCTTTGGTTGTATTGCTCGCGATATTTGCTTTGGATATTCCGCAATTATATTTTTATATTCTTTCTATTTTAGGTTCAGGGTATTTAATTTATCTAGCGTCTAAGGTTTGGAAGATAAATAAAATTGATAATAGTAATGGCGAAATTTTTACTCTCGCAAAGATTTTTATGTTGACAATTTTAAACGGTGGATTTTGGATTTTTTGGCTAACGGTTTGCGTACCACGCGCTTTTTCTTTGGATGAATTAATTTTTGGCGGACGATTTATATTTTTATTAGTATTTGAATTGGGATGGTTATTAATGACCGCTGGATTGGGGTATATATTTTCTCGCTTTCGTCCGATTTTATTAAAGCAAAATTTGGTGGCGACAGTGTTTAAGATTTTTGCTACATTACTTGTGCTATTTGCTTTACGCTCAGTTTATGATAGTATAATATTTATAATTAATTAATATTAAGCATGCTTAAACACAACCTCGGTGAAATTAAAGCCAACAAAAACGATGCGTATGTTAGCGACGCCGTGATGATTTATGCAGATAAAGAAAATATTTTTGAAGGGACAATTTTGGAAAAGTGCGCGCACGACATTGACGTGATTATGATAAATTTAAAAGCGGGTGAAAGTATTAAACCACACGCGCATGTTACTTCGGAAGAAATTGTTTTGGTTTTGGGTGGTGCTGGAACTATTTCCGAAGAAGATAAAATTACTGAAGTCAAAAAAGATGATTTGGTATTCTTGGTGAAAAATAAAAAACATGGTTTTTCGGCTGGGCCGAATGGTTTAAAATTATTAGCATTTCACGGTGCGCCGATGCATGAGCGAGTATAATATGGATACTAAAAATATTCCCAATCATGTCGGCCTCATCATGGACGGTAATCGCCGTTGGGCCAAGGCCAATCATAAAACCGGTTTGGAAGGCCATTATCGCGGTTATGAAAAATTGACCAACTGCGCGGATTGGTTTTTTAGTCGCGGGGTGAAATTTTTGTCCGTGTTTGCTTTTTCTACGGAAAATTGGGATCGGGCGAAAGAGGAAGTGGATTATTTGATGAATTTATTAAAGCGGGCGATTACCGAACAGACCGGTGTGGCGTTAAAAAAAGGTTATCGATTAATGATTAGCGGGCGCACTCATGAATTGCCGGGAAATTTGCCGGACGCTTGTCGTGTTGCTATGGAAAAAACTAAAACCGGCCTCAATGGCACTTTAAATATCTGTCTAAATTATGGCGGTCAGCCAGAAATTACGGACGCGGTGAAAAGAATAATTACCGACGGCGTGCCCGCGACGCAAATTACCGAAGCAAAAATTGGCGAGTATCTTTACAATCCGGCGATTCCGGATTTAGATATGGTCGTGCGTACTTCGGGCGAACAGCGCAGTTCCGGTTTTATGCTTTGGCGCGCGCATTATGCCGAATTTTTATTTTTACAAAAACATTGGCCAGATTTTGACGAAAGCGACGTGGAATTTATTTTGGCGGAATACGCGAAACGGCAGAGACGGTTTGGGGGGGATTAAAAAATCTCGGCTGGTCCGAGATTTTTTTGTATTTTATTAGAAGTTAAATACCCCGCCGCTTGCGGCGGGTATTAAACAATTATGAATATGTCGGCGGAGCCGACACCTTGTCTAAAAAACCCGCCCGGATACCTCGGGGCTTGCCCCGAGGTCGGGTTTATTTTTTTAGCAATTGCAAAATTAATCGTGTCATTTTTTCACGGTTTTTTGGATCGCTTTCGGCGACTAATATCGTCAGCGCTGTCAGTGTTGATGGATTGACCACAGACAAATTCAATAGTCCGGCTTTTTTCAAAAACCAGACAAAGGCATAGGCACCACTACGCTTATTGCCATCGGTGAACGGGTGATTTTTCACTAGAAAATACAATAAATTCGCGGCTTTTTCTTCTATGGTGGGGTAGAGCATTTTACCGCCGAAAGATTGCATCACATTGCCAACGATGCCGGCGACATTTCCTGTTTGTCTTTCTGAACCGAAAAGTTCAGTCGCTTCGCCTTTTTTAATCAACGCGATTTTGAAATTTTGTAACGCTTGTGATAATTGTTCGGCCGTAAGCGCAATTGCTCGCTTGGTGGTGCCGGAAGAGATTAATTTGTCTTTGTCATACGCGTCCAAAGAAAGCCAGGTCGCGGAAAACGCCGAGATTAATTCCAAAATTTCTTTATTATCAATGATTTTGCCGGCGGGTAATAAAATTTTTAAATTATCCACCACCTTCATGAATTCAGTATAGTTATTTTTGATTTGCGCGCGGTTTATTGTAAAGCCGTTTGTGATATGTTCACGCAAAGTTTTAGTGGCCCATTGGCGGAATAGAGTGGCGTTTTTACTATTTACTCGATAACCAACTGACAATATCAAATCTAAATTAAAATATTCCACCTGATAAATTTTGCCATCAGTGGCAGTTGTTGCAAAAAACGCAACAACTGAATGGCGCTTTAATTCATTTTCAGCGAAAATGTTGTGAATGTGGCGGGAGACAACTGATTTATCGCGACCGAAAACATGAGCAATTTGATCTAAATTTGCCCATAATGTCTCTTTGCGAAAATCACCGCGTAACTCAATCGCCCCGGTTTTGGCTTGATAAACGATTACTTGATTATTTGTGATTTTCTTTTTCATATATAAATATTTGGTGAATATCAATATTATATCATTTTTTTGTGATGTCGGCAATTTGGAAGGTTTGGGGGTAATTAAAAAAATATCATGATTTAAATCATGATATTTTTTTTGGATAATTTTTTTAGCCCTCGTCTTCAATCCCGGTCAATAATTCCCCGATGATATTAGTGGAAATAAATTGTTGAATGCGATCGCGGTCATCGGGCCAAAGCGCAATCGCGTGGCGGAATTTGACATCGGCCATATCCGGCGTTAAACTTTCCAAACTAATGGCGCCGGCTTCTTTGGCAAGCGCGCCTAACTCGTATCGATCTAAAATAACGCGACCATCTTCAAACGGCGATAGGATGCCGACGTGAATGCCGGCTTTGGTGGCCGCGGCAATGGCGTCAATCCAGGAATAGGTTGTATCGGTTTTGTAATCAGTCCATTCGCGATTGGGAATTTGGCCGGCGCCTTTACATTCCAAAATTACCCCTTTCAAACGAGCGTGCTCGATCATATCCATGAGCATCCAGGGTGGAGTGTCGGCCGACACGCGAATAGTGCCAACTTTTTTTTCAAATTCAGTGTCTAGGCGGAGATTTTGGACGGCCAAAATCGGATTTTTGTAGCGGATGCCCTCTTCAAAATGCACATGTGGCCAAACGCGCGCCACCGGATTTCGGCCCGGTGTGTAAAAAGCCATAAAATTTGATTCCGCGCGTTTTTTAAGACGACTACCATCCCAGACATCACCGATACAAACATTATACACGCCCACGGCCTTATTGCGGTGAAACGCGGCGCAAATGCGGAAGGTGTTGGATAGTTGCATTTGGACATCACTGCCCACTTCGTCTTTGGTCATTTGCGCGCCGACCACAATCAGCGGTTTTTGGAGTGAGCGTTTAAAAAATATACTAAACGCCGCGGTAGTTTCGGCTAAACTATCAGTGCCATGCATCACGACAAAGGCGTCAAAGTTTAGGTAGTTAGTGGCGAGTTGGCGTGCGATCATCACGCGTTCAGCGTGCAACAAATTAGTGGAATCCTGGCGGATTTTAAAATCTTCCATGGTCAATTCCACGTCTTTTGGTACTGGAACGCCTTCAATTAATTCGGCGGCGGATTTGGCGGCGCGCAGTGGATTACCAACCATGCCCAGCGTGCCACCGGTATTTAGCACATAAATTTTTATTTTTTCCATAGCGCTGTCCAGTTAATTTATTTTAGTTTGCTGTTTTATAATTATACTTTTTGGGCTGATAAAAAATCAATAACTTTTTTAAAATTTCCCCGTTGCGCGTCGATGAGTGGGGTGCCACCGAAACGGTCTTTCGGATTAACATCAATACCTTTAGCAATCAAAAATTTAACCGCCTCCAGATGTCCTTCGGACGCGGCCAAATGTAGACCGGTGCGGCCATCATAATCCGCCGCCGCGATGTCGGCGCCACTGGCGTATAATCTTTGTAATTCATGCACGTCGCCTTGGCTTGCGGCCCAGCACACGGACATGGAATCTTGCAATCGAAGTTGTTTGTTGTTGGTCATATGATAGAAAAATATCTAGGAACAATTAGGCCTTTTCGGTGCCACCGTGTTTTTTTAAAAGTTCCAGCACTTCTTTGTGCCCTTCGCGTTTGGCATCGGCAAATGGTGTGCCGCCCCAACGGTCTTTGGGATTGATGTCAACATTTTTTTCAATGAAAAATTTAACCGCTTCCAGATGTCCTTCGGACGCAGCCAAGTGAATGCCGGTGCGTTTGTCATATTCTCCCTCGTTTAAATCTACGCCCGCCGCGTACAGGCGTTGGAGTTCATCCAGATCGCCAATACTCGCTGCCGCGGTTACCGCCATTACGCCTTTCATTTTAGTTTCATTTTTCTTTAAGCGCGGGTCCACTTTGTTGACATTTTTTATGGTGCTGTCAAAATTATGAAAATTAAATCGTTCCACCAGCTTGTGAGAAAAATCAATGCCTTTGTTGCTATTGCCGGCAATATCCACGCGTGGCGACCAGACCACAATACCCATGACATCCGGCACCACAATCAAGACCGCACCGGAACTGCCACTGATCGCCGGTAGTCCGATGGTGAAAGCGTATTCGTTGGAGTAATCTCGCATGCCGGCCATAAACATCGCCGCCAGACAATTGCGGGCGATACGCGGAGTTAATACTTCTTGTTCGTTGGTTGGACAGACACCGGCGTTAGCCAGAGTGGCCGCCATTACGGCCTGCGCTTCGGTAGTAGTTTCAATATTTAAACAGCGCCAAAGAAATTCTAAATGATTAGTGATATTGTCGCCTTTGGGGAACAAACCTTTTTGTTGCATAAAATAGCCGAGCGCGCGGTCGCTGTCGGCAATGCGTTTTTCCGATGCAAAAGCAGTTTCGTTAAAATCCGTGGCCACACCGCCCGAAAGCGCTTTCCAGATTTTTTTCACATGCGCGAATCTTGCTTCCGGTGTTGGCGTTTCGACTCCGATTAGTGTTCCAATCAGGAGCGCCCCTGAACTGATGAGCGGATTGTGCGGACGGCCATCTTGGTTTAACATCAAATAATCAAAACCTGGTTCTTTGGGCGCTCGCCCCACTTTTTCGTGGATGCCGGTTTCGTCGCCTTCTTTTAGCGCCAAACAATAATTAAATACTTTGGCCGTAGAGCGCGCCAAAAATTTGGTTTTGTAATCGCCGATATTAAAACGTTGGCCATCGACGGTGCACACTGACAAAGCATAATGATTGGGATCAACTTTGGCTAATTCGGGAATCGAATTATCCACCGTGCCATCGGTATTTTGTAAAGTGCGATTATATAAGTTGGTAATAAAACTGGCAAAATTTTTAAAATCCGGAATTACGAGGTCGCCAATAAGAGCTTTTTCAATCAGGGTGATGTGCGGTTGTACGAGCGCGCGGAAAGCGGCCGCGTTAATGCGGTCTTTTTCATTATATTTTTTTAATCCCGCCATGGTTTGGCGAATTCGACTGTCATCGGCTAAAATACCGCGGTCGTGCAGGGCCTGGAGCAGATCTTGTTTGAAAATATAATCTTTGGAATCAATGTCTAAAGAATAAAAAATTCGGCCAATGGTGTCCATGTCCAAATTAGTGCGCGCGATTTGTTTTTTAGTCGGCATATGGGGTAATTATATATACCAGTTAGTATACTAAAATAATTAATTTTAGGCAAACGAAATATTTTTTTATTTATAATTCTTGGTAAGAAAAATTTAGGCGAAGTGTAAAGAGAAAAACTTTACCGCCTCTGGCCCGTCTTTACTTTAAGCTGTATCTTATGCTATTATATATATGGTGGTCAATAGCACCCTATGGCGTGTATTATCACCATAACTTAACTAATTTTTTTCTCTATGTATAGCGAATTATTGCAAGAATTGAATCTATCCCCGAACGAGGCTAAGATATACGAGGGTATGTTATCCACAGGGGAATCCAACGCTTCGGTCATTGCTTTGCGCTCCAACGTGCCCAGGCGCAATGTTTATGACGCCTTAAACCGCTTAATTGAAAAAGGGCTGGTTTATAAAATCGTGGGTACGGGGGAGAATTTGTTTCAGGCCGTGCATCCGAATAAGTTGCTGGATTTATTAAAAGAAAAAGAAAAGTGGTTGACGACTAAATTGCCAGAGTTGCGCGATTTGTATGAATCTGATCCACCGCTTAAAGCCGCTTTTATTTACAGTGGGGTAGAGGGGTATAAAAATTATCATAGCGATTTATTGCGTGTGTCGCAGAAAGAGGAGGTATTTTTTTTGGGTGCCAAATCGCTTTGGAATAGTCCGCAGGTGAATAAAAGTTTTCGCGTCAATTATTTAAAAGAATTTGAAAAACGAAAAGTGCCATACTACACTTTGTTTGACCCGGGCGTGTTGCGCGAATTGCCGGAAGTGGTGCAGAACGCCAAAGGCGAATATAAAGTGTTGCCCGACCAGTATGCTACGCAGGGGTTAGTGGATATTTTTGGCGATTATGTGGTTACGTTTAGTGGTGTGCATCCGGGCCGGTTTGACGACAATATCCGGATTTTTATTATCATTGATAAGGATTTGGCCAACACTTATCGGGCGTGGTTCAAAATGATTTGGGATTTATTGCCCGGTAATTCTTGGGATCAGACGCAGAAAAATATGTTGTTGAAGAAGAAATGATACTTGGTCGTGTTAAATAAAATAATTTTGTCTTCAATTGAAAACGTCCAGATTTGTCTGGGCGTTTTCAATATTGTTTTTTTGACTTCTTTAATGGTTGTTTGTTATAATACCGAAATAATTTGGCGGGAACATCAAGAATGCGTCTGCTGGATAATTTTTTGTTAAATTAAAAATTAATATGCAACACGAACGCCCGTTGGATGCAAACATATTAGATTTAGATCGTGCTGGCTCCGAGTATGGTCCTTCGTTGGCCGGCGCGTTGGTGTTGCATCGTGAGCGCCCGGTAGACCAAGTTAAAAAGAAATTAACACCGGGCGCAGTTGATTTGAATGGCGGTGATGGTGACCGGTTGGTTAGTTTGGTTGCTTTAGGAGAGGTTGATTATGTCCGGGATTTAATTAATCAGGTAAGTGAGCCACTTGACATTGAAAATCCCGCTACCAATAAATTATTGCGTGTTTTGGCCAATACCGGTTATGGTTTTTCGGTCGGAGATTTGCTTGATAAAAAAGTTTACTGGCCCGTTGGCCGTTGTTTGACTGACAGCCAAATTGATTTGTTAGAATATTTTATCAGTAAAGGCGGAGGGGAAGGGGTAGAGCAATTTTTAGAAAAAAAGCAGGTGGATTGGGGGAATACCGAACAATTCGCAATCTCAAAAAAAATGCAGTTTGGTCCGGACGAAGTAGAATACAACCTGGTTGGCAGTTTATTGAAGAATTTAATATCAGTTGGCAGAAAAGATTTTCCTAAGAAAGTAGTAACACAGAGATTGGCCGCGATAGACGCCGCCGGGTTGAATTGGGATGATGACGCCGTTAAAGCCATGCTGTTAGTATTTGTGGTGCAAGTCAACTCTGATTCAGAGGTGGCCGCAATTATTTTAAATCATCCTCCGACCGATGCGCGTGCGGTTGAAAATAGCGAAAAATTATTACGGGCGCTTTGTGCCTTTGGGCAGACGGAAAACGTTCGGCGCGCGCTTACCGATATTTGGCGAGATGTACCAATGACGCCGGTTGATATTGATGCGGTGGCCAAGCACGGAGAATTGTGGGATATTTTGGCTGATTGCGGATTTCGTGATGAGATGGCAAAACATTTGGCGCCGTTAGCTGATAAATTTTTTCAAGAACACCAGACAATTAACATAAAAGACGCGGCGGAGATGGACAAGTTATCTCTGTTTGTTCATTGGGGTTATGCAGAGAAGGTCGTTGAGGTGCTGGTAAAAAATAATGTTTTTAGTGTTGATAATTATCATCTACCAAATATACATTTGGATCGTTTGTTATTAGCAATTGTGGAGTTGGGCCACACGGAGCTAGTCGGGTCGTCATTGGAGAAACTTATTGCCGAACTTCAAACTACGATTCAAAGCCAGCCCGTTGTCCCGTTTGATTTCCATTCAGGTTATAATCCGGCAGTTAAAAAGGCGATGGCGATTGTACCAAAAATAATAGGACTAGGGTGGATTCTTTCTTGCCCCGAGTTGTTAGAATTAATTGTTGAGCGCACCCGTTATCCCGGGCAAGCGGATGATTTAAGGGAGAGAGTCGACGTAGAAAGAGTGGTTTTAAAAGAGCGGATAGTTGCACAGTACACCCCTCGTGATTTGCGTCATACTAATTTTATTAATAAGTTTGATAATTTTTTGGAGCAATTATCAATGCCGGAAATAAATTTTTTCCGGATGATTTTATCCAAGCATGGAAGTTTCTTGCACCCCCGCGCGGTTGAATTTGTTAAGGCATTTCAAAACGGTGAGCAATTTTTTAGTGCCATTGACAAGGGCGGGAGCGCGCTCGGAGTAATTATTGGCAGTAAGGACAGCTACATACAATCTGATGCGGCCGGCCAACGTTATCGGCCGGTGGTATTTGCTCACCAAATCAATCGCGTTTCGGCCGAGCAATGGCGGCACGCCTCTGACGCCGGTGTGCCGGTAGAGCCAATTATAGAAGGGGGTTCATTTTCTACCGCTCTTGATTGGGAGGATGGGGTGTTTTCTCGCTATTGTGGGAACAATCTTGCTTTTTGGAGACATGTTTTAGATCGTCCACCACTGGAACCACTTTATTATTTGTTAAATATAATGGCCAGCAAAATTTATTCACAGTTGGATGGCTTGGGAATTGAGCATGGCCATCCTTTAAAGGGTAATTTTACCGTGGAACTTATTAATAAAAATTATTTGGCGTCTAAACCCGATTGTGATATTAATCAATTGCCATTTGAGCCAAGCCAGTTTTCTTTTGATGTTGGCGATTATTTGGCCGAGCCGGGGAAATGGGAATTGGTGGTGCGGTTAATTGATTGGGATCGGGCGGTTGCATCTTCGGAGCGTGGTGTTTAGGCAGTTGAATAAAAAAATATCATGATTTAAATCATGATATTTTTTTTGATAGTATGTTATTTATTTCAACCTTTTCTCCGCCTCACCCCAATCAATCGCCTCCATAAACGCTTCAATATAATCCGCGCGTTTTATACCATAGTCGGTGATAAAGGCGTGTTCAAATACATCCATCACGAGTAAGGGCGTGGCGCCGGCCAAGTGGCCGGTATTGTGTTCGTCTATCCAGACATTAAACAAGCGGTCGGAAGTTTTGTCGTGGGCCAGCACCACCCAGCCGATGCCGCGCATGGCACCCGTGGCGCGAAAATCCTTTTCCCAATTTTCAAAAGATCCAAACCAGTTGGTGGCGATTTTTTGGGCGAGAGGCGAATCGGATGCGAGTGCGGTCGCGTCTTTTTTCATATTGCCGAAATATAATTCGTGCAAACGCATGCCGTTGAATTCCCAGCCGAAACGGCGGTTTAATTCGGTGAATTCGGGCGTGCCGAATTTGCTATCTTTTTCCATTGCTTCCAAAATATCAATTAATTTATTGGTGTTGGTTACATAGCCCTGATAGAGAGTAAAATGGTTTTTGAGTAATGTGTCGGAGAAGCCGGACAGGCCGAGGAGGTGGTCGAAGTTTTGAGGGGTGAACATATTGGACAGAGATCCCGATTTTCATCGGGATGACAATTATTAAGTAAATTAAATTTTACCGACTAAATCTTCGTTGGGTGTTAAAGTTTTGCTACCTGGTTGCCAAGAGGCCGGGCAGACCTCGCCTTGGTGGGAGCGGACGTATTGGGCGGCTTGGATTTTGCGCAATAATTCTTTGGTGTTTCTGCCGATGGAATTATCAATGACTTCGGTGCCGACTAATTTGCCGTCCGGGTCAATGATAAAAGTGCCACGCAAGGCCAGTCCTTCGGCTTCAATATATACTCCGAAATCTTTGGCCATTTTGCCGGTTGGGTCGGCTAACATCGGGAATTTAATTTTTTTAATGGCCGGGGAATGGTCGTGCCAGGCCTTGTGGACGAATTGAGTATCGGTGCTGATTGATAACACTTCTACGTCTAATTTTTTAAATTCATCGTAATTGTCCGCTAATTCTTCCAATTCAGTCGGGCAGACAAAAGTAAAGTCGGCCGGGTAGAAAAATAAGACCAGCCATTTGCCCGCGTAGTCCGAGATTTTTACTTTTTTAAATTTATTGTCCACGAGCGCGTCAGCGCTGTGGTCGGTGACGGCTTGGCCGATGACGGGGAGTTTGTTTTCCATATATTAAATGTTAATGAATAACCACCAGAGGCGCTGTGCCTGCCTCTGGCATGGGGTCCGCCTGTGGCGGAAATCTATACTATTTTAATCCAGTATTATCAGGTTGTCAAGATATAAAGTTTATATATAAAGTTTATATGTAAAAGTTTACAGGGCGTAGCCGTAGGCGAAGCCCTTGACAACCATACCCCCTGGGGGTATCATATTGATATGAATACTCAATTGAAAAATAAACTGTTAAAACGGCTGAAAATTATTGCTGGCCAAGTGCGCGGATTGCAGGGGATGTTGGATGCTGACGCCTATTGTGTAGATATTATAACACAAGCCAGCGCCGTGAAAAAGGCCGTGTCCAGTTTTGAAGACGCGGTTTTGAAAAATCATCTCTCGACGCATGTGGTGGAACAAATTAAATCCGGCCAGCACGCCAAAGCCGTTTCCGAAGTGATGAAAGTGTATTCTTTGTCTAAAAAAGATAATTGAAATATGCGAGGAAAATTATTAAAATTAATTTCCGGATTGACCGCCGCTTTGATGCTCGCGACTATTTTGCTTATTTTTATTTGTCCGATGGGCAGTTCCGCGTCGCTGGCGCACGGGGTCAGTGGTGGCCAAATAATGTGCGCGGATGCAAATACGCTGGATAATTTCGGAGCAATGAGCGTTTGCGTGGATATGCATTTGGCTAACGCGCGCTGGTTTATCAGTAATTTATTTAGTCCGGTGGCAATTTGGTTGGGGATGGTAGTTTTGGCGTTTGGGCTGGCAATAATTGGTAGCGTGAGAAAAAATTTCTTGATTAATTTTGCGCGCCTTATTACCGTGCGTTTGCGGCAACGTTGGCGGTTATTTTATCATTCTATTCGGCAGAAATCTCAAAAAACATTTTTGGCGTATTTGGCTAATTTAGAAAATAGTGGCAATGCTTCTTTGGTTTAATTTTATTATTTTTATGCGTGAAGTGGGGGCATTTTTGATGATAATGAAATTAAATTAGGAAGCATTTTTTTTTAATTAAAAAATTATTATGAACAAATGTACTATTCCAATTCGCGGGATGCATTGCGCGTCGTGCGAAATACTCGTTGGCGAGCAGTTGAAAAAGATTCCGGGTGTAACCCACGCCAAAGTCAATCAAAAAATCGGCCAAGCGGAAATTCATTATTCCGGTGAAAAACCTAATGCCGATGTTTTGGCCAAAGCAGTGGCAACGGCCGGTTATCAGGTGGGCGAAAAAGAAAAATTGCCGTGGCTTTCGCGTCGGGGTGCTGATTATGCTGATTTGGCGCGGGCCGGTTTGATTCTCTTGGTGCTATATTTTGTCGCTCGCTGGTTTGGCTTGTTTAATTTAAATGTTAATAGTGGCAATTCGGGGGTAATGGTCGCGCTTCTGGTTGGTCTTGTCGCCGGATTATCAACTTGTATGGCGCTCGTTGGCGGTTTGGTGCTCGGGATTTCGGCACGTCACGCCGAGAAACATCCGGAAGCGACCGCGATGCAAAAATTTCGGCCACATATTTATTTTAACCTCGGCCGGATTATCGGCTACGCGGTTTTGGGTGGAATGATTGGTCTTGTTGGGCAGGCCGTTAAACCGTCGGTTAACACGCTCGGATTTCTGACAATGGTGATTGGCGCCGTGATGATATTTTTCGGTTTGAAACTGATTGAAATTTTCCCGGCCTTGCGTGACAAAAATATTACCTTGCCGTCCGGCGTAGCGCGATTTTTTGGCTTGAATAATGAGGTAAAAGAATACAGTCCGAAAAGCGCGATGGTAACGGGCGCGCTTACCTTCTTTTTGCCGTGCGGGTTTACGCAAGCAATGCAGTTGTATGCGGTTTCTACCGGCAGTTTTTGGCAGGGAATGACGATTATGGGACTCTTCGCGCTTGGGACAGCGCCGGGATTGCTCGGTGTCGGCGGTTTAAGTTCATTTTTTAAAGGCCGAAAAGCACGGTTGTTTTTTATGGCCGCCGGTCTCGCCGTTATTATGCTCGGTTGGTATAATTTGAATAATGGTCGGGAATTGTTGGGTGGAGCCAGCGTTAAAAATAATTCGGCGATTGTTGCACCAGCCAATGGGACGGTTCAGGAAGTGCGCATGACGCAAAATAATAATGGTTACACGCCTGATACTTTTACCGTGGTGAAAGGCCGGCCGGTTAAATGGATAATCAATTCCACTTCGCAATATTCTTGCGCCGCGTCGATTGTGATGCGCAAATTTGGAATTAATCAAGGGCTTAACGCCGGTGAAAATATTATTAATTTTACACCGACCGAAGTGGGCACGATTCCATTTTCTTGTTCCATGGGGATGTATCGTGGGAAATTTATTGTGGTAGAAGATAAAAATACAGCGGTTAATGCCAATACTAACACAACAGAAAATGCTGATAATATTTCCTGTTCGCTTGATGGTTGTGGTAGTGGTATTTCTCAATAATTATAAAAATATGATCGATAATAAACAATTAAATTTGTCAGGCATGCACTGCGCGTCTTGCGCCACTTTGATTGAGCGGGGATTAAAAGAGGTGACGGGCGTTCAAACCGCCAATGTAAATTTTGCCGCGGAAAAAGCGCGGGTGGTGTTTGATACTTCGCTCACGACCGTCGCGCAATTAATTTCGGCGGTGGAAAAGGCCGGTTACAAAGCGCGTTTGAATGATAACTCTGATCCGGAGGCGGATAGACGCGAGCGCGCGACTGTGTTAACCGGATATGGCAAAAAATTCTGGTGGAGTTTTGGGTTGTCTTTGCCGATGTTGTATTTCATGTTGTTTGATTTCTTTTCATTTATTCCACTCCGAGCGGCACTATTGCCTTATGTCGGAATAATTTCTTTGATTTTGACCATTCCGGTGCAGTTTATTATTGGCACCGGATTTTACAAAGGAATGTGGAGTAGTTTGAAAATGAAAACTTTCAACATGGATAGTTTGATTGCGATTGGCACGAGCACCGCGTTCTTTTACAGTTTAGTACAATATCTTAATTATGTTCGGATCACCAATAGTTTTATCGGCTTAAACGGCGCGAAAATTCCGGAATTATATTTTGAGACCGCGGCGTTTCTAATTACTTTCGTGGTGTTAGGTAAATGGTTGGAAGCAAAAACCAAAGGCCAGACCTCGGACGCGATTAAAAAATTAATGGGTTTGCAAGCCAAAACTGCGCGCGTAATTAAAAATGGTGTAACGGCGGATGTACCGATTGAACAGGTGGTCGCGGGCGATGTCATTGTCGTGCGTCCGGGTGAAAAAATTCCGGTGGATGGAAAAATTGCCAAAGGCCAGTCAGCTGTGGACGAAAGTATGATTACGGGTGAAAGTATTCCGGTGGAAAAAAATGTGGGCGATGTGGTAATCGGTTCCACCATAAATAAGCACGGCAGTTTTGAATTTGTCGCGACGAAAGTCGGAGGCGAAACTATGCTCGCGCAAATTATTCGCGTGGTGGAAGACGCGCAGGGGAGCAAAGCGCCCATTGCGGCGTTCGCGGATAAAATTTCCGCTTACTTTGTGCCGGCGGTAATTGGCATTGCGATTTTGACCGGTTTGGTATGGTATTTTTTCTTGGGCGCGTCGCTCGCGTTCGCGTTAATGGCGTTTACCTCCGTTATCGTTATTGCTTGTCCGTGCGCTTTGGGCCTCGCCACGCCGACCGCGATTATGGTTGGCACGGGTAAAGGTGCAGAACACGGCGTACTTATCAAAGGGGGTGAGCCATTGGAAGCGGCATGTAAAATTAAAGTGATTGTTTTTGATAAAACCGGGACTTTGACTAAGGGAGAGCCGGAATTGACGGATATCATCGCAATTTCCAATTTCCAATTTCCAATTTCCAATCAATTTTCAAATCCCAATGATCAAATTCTTCAAATTGCCGCTTCCATAGAATCCAAGTCAGAACATCCTTTGGCTGATGCGATTGTGAATAAGGCCAAGGAGAAAAATTTAGTGCTTTTGGAGGTACAGGAATTTAGCGCAGTTCCCGGGCATGGTGTAGTTGGTAAAATTAATGAGCAGAAAATTTTATTGGGAAATCGGAAATTATTGGCTGATAATAATTTGGTGATTGCGCCCGCTAATAATTATGTCGTAGAGCAGTTGGAAAAAGAGGGGAAGACCGTAATGTTTTTGGTTATTGAAAATGATTTGGTTGGGTTGATTGCCGTCGCGGACACAATTAAAGAGACAACAGTGGAAGCGGTAAAAATGTTGCAGAAGCGTGGGCTAGAAGTATATATGATTACCGGTGATAATCGTCGGACGGCCGAAGCAATCGCGCGTCAAGCGGGAATTAAAAATGTATTGGCCGAGGTGTTGCCGGAAGAAAAAGCGAACGAGGTGAAAAAATTACAAAGCGCGGGTGTGAAAGTCGCCATGGTGGGGGACGGCATAAACGACGCGCCGGCGTTGGCGCAGGCGGATCTGGGAATTGCAATGGGTAGTGGCACAGACGTGGCGATGGAAACTGGTGGCATCGTAATTATCAAAAACGATTTGCGCGATGTGCTGACCGCGATTCAATTAAGCCGCGAGACCATGGGCAAAATAAAACAAAATATGTTTTTTGCGTTGTTCTATAATGTCATCGGCATTCCAATTGCCGCGCGAGTTTTTGCCGGCATTGGTTTGGTGTTAAAACCGGAATTGGCCGGATTGGCCATGGCGTTGTCTTCGGTATCGGTTGTTATTAATTCATTATTTTTGCGTCGGTTTCGGCCGGGGAAAACCAATTGGTTGTCGCTCTTCGCGCCGGTTGTGATGGGGGTTGGGTTTAGTGTGATATTTTTTGTTTTCGCAAGGTTGAGTCGGATGGGGTAAATTTAATTTATGGCAATGTCCAAAAATCCGACAATAATTAAATTTTTCGTAGCGCTAATTATTAGTGCGGCGTTATTTTCTTGCCATAGCGCGTCTGCGGCTGTGGTGTCGGATCAAATTATTAGCATACCCGGTGTTACTTGTTGTGATATCTTGGATAAACAAATTCATCCCGCCTCTCACAGCGCCACGGTTGTTGCTTTTATTCGTTCCGCAATTTTTGATTTGACCGCACCGATTTCTTTGGCAATGGCGCTGGCGGCAATGTCTGTGATAATTGTCGTGCCCAAATGGTGTTGGTTATGGTTGCGGCGATGTTATGGAAACGCGGAAATATGGAATTATTTTATTCTTTTATTTAGCGGCGGCGTGCTTCACGGTAAAGTTTTTTAGGCGGTTAACCGGTTGTGTTGGTGTTTTGATTTTTTAAAAACACCGTGTTTGATATTAATAATTAAAAATTATTATAGTATGAATGATTTTTTCAACAAACTTTCTCCCAAAAGCGCCTTGATTGTCGGGTTGATTGGTGGGGTGATGGTATTGTGCACTATTGGTTTTGTAGTTTTGCTTGGTCTGTATTGGCGAAATGGCAACAGCAAAAATATTGTTGGAGTTGGCAACTCTATTCCTGTCGCCGGGGCGCAAGCACCGAGCGCGCCCAACCAACCGGCCGCGCCCGTGCCGAGCGGTTCGGTTCCGCCACTCACGAAAGCCGATCATGTGCGCGGTAGTGGGTCGGTAACATTGGTTGAATATTCGGATATTGAATGTCCATATTGCAAACGTTTCCACCCGACCATGTTACAGGTAATGAATGAATTTAAAGGAAAAGTAAAGTGGGTCTATCGCCATTACCCATTATCATTTCATGCTAACGCTCAAAAAGAAGCCGAAGCCACGGAATGTGCCAATGAGTTAGGCGGTAATGACGCTTTTTGGAAATATCTGGATGCGTTGTTTGAACGCACCACTTCTAACGGTACCGGATTCGCGCTTGACGCGCTCGTTTCTTTGGCCAAAGAGCTCGGCCTTAATGAAAGTAAGTTTAAAACTTGTCTTGATAGCGGTAAATACGCACAACATATTCAAGATGAAACAAATTCCGGTTCGGCCGCGGGCGTGAGTGGCACCCCGGGGACATTCATTATTGGTAAAGACGGTCAAGCACAGCTTATTCCCGGTGCGTTGCCGTTTGAACAGATTAAAACGGCGATTGACGCGGCGCTTCGTTAAAATATGGTGTGGCGCGGGTGGCATCGCGTAACGCAGTGCCACCCGGGTTTGTTTAATGGCCGGAAAAATAATTTGATTATGGGGAAAATATCCAATGTTATTGGTGTTTGTCGCGTTGTCCTATCATCGGCCAAATATCGTTGGGCGGTTTTTGGTAGCGCGCTTATTTTTGCCTTGTTGGAAATGTGGTTGGCCAGTTATTCGTTGATTTTATTTGTTTATCACTCGGACGCGTTCTCGTGGCGCGACCGTGTTTCTATTTTAGGTAGTGCCACCACTCTATTTCTGACCACTTTCGGGCCCGCCACCTTGATACTGACATTTTTGACGGCGTTGCTTGTGGGTTTGAACGGCGCGCTTTTGATTTATTATTTTAAACAACGCGCGGTGTGGCAAAAAGCGGCGGGTGTGAGCGTGGCCGGGATGTTGGCAGGGCTACTCGGTGTCGGTTGCGCTTCTTGTGGTTCAGTGATATTGTCTTCCGTCTTTGGATTCTCCATTGCCACGAATATGTTAGGCGCGTTGCCGTTGCGGGGGAGCGAGTTTGGTTTATTCGCGGTTATTAGTTTATTTTTTTCCATTTACATTGTCGCGCAAAAAATTAACTCGGGCGCGGTTTGCGAAATTGTCCAGCCCAACAATCATAAAACCAGTACTTAACATTGATTAAATATGGGGGTATACTACCGGTAGTAGGTGAATAATTGGTGTAGCATTGAACACGTTATTATTACAAGGTAAAAAATATAAGATAAATTTTAATTAGAAGGGGGGTGGAAATATGCACGAACTTTCTATCAAAAAATATGCGTCGCTGTGTTTGTTTGGTGGCGAAATCGCCTATACCGTTTGTATGGTATATGGAAAATTTTTAAGTGGCGCGGCAGCCGAATTGCATGCCTCTTTGTTTGCGTTGTTCCCGGGGTTCACCGGCGTAAATTTTGGCAGTTGGTTTTTTGGGGCGTTGACTGTCGCTGTTTGGTCGGGTGTGGCCGGGGCGTATGTTGCTTGGATGCATAATGTGAGTATTAAGAAATAGGGATAGTTTGTGTAAAATAAAAACCGTCGCGATTTTGTGACGGTTTTTTGACGATCATTTTTAGTTATTTTACCCGAACACCAACACTTTATCATATTCCGCCACCATCTTTGCCAAATTTTGCATCGTGGAAGTCGGACAAACTTTGCTTTCTGATTTGGATCGAATTTTCAAGCAAGTGCCACAGGCCAGTAGTTCGCCTTTTAGGATTTTGAATTCCTGAATTTTTTGAGAAATATCAAAATGTTCGGTATCGGGCAGGTCTTCCGCTTCCACCCCTTCGCTCATAAGATTGATCTGGACGACGTGGCCTTCTTTAAGCGAGGCAATGCCTAAACGGAAAGTATTCCAAACATGTTCTGGTTTATTGGATTGTAAAATTATTCCAAGTTTCATATTTTAAATTAAATCTTTCTTTTTTTCTTCAAATTCTTTTTTTTCAATTTCGCCTTTGGCATAGCGTTCGCGTAAAATTTCTAACGCTGATTTTTCGTTAGGACGAGAGTTGCCGGATTGGTTAGCAAACCATCTTATTAAAGCTATTACTCCCGCGATAATCAAAACCCACCAGAGCATCATAAAAATCCAGCCGAAAGAGGCAAAAGGCCAAAATCCAAAGTTCATCATATTGTTTTGTGTAAATTAGTTTAGCCACGATGAAGCATATGAATTATACAATAGAAAGATGACGATGTAAAATGGTGGTGCGTTCCCTTGTTTTTTTGTAATAATATGATAATCTTTAATCATAAATTACTTAATCCAAATTATATGGCCACTATTCAAAAAACCAAAGAGGCAATGGTCAAATTACCTTTGTCGGCTTTGCGCTATCTTTCTCGTTATCCACGTGAGAAAAAAATCGTGGTGGAAATCGCCACGGATGATATTGTGCGGGTGAATGATGCCAAAACACTAGACGAAATTATCGGGTCAGCGCGGCTTGACTACGCGCTGGGCGATTACACTTCTCACAAAACCGCACGCAGTTTGATATCTGCCTTGCGGGCATAATTGAGTTCTCCGCTCCCGATGTTGTGAATCTGCTTGATACCGGCTCGCATAATATTTATAAAAAACGATAGTGAGAAAAATAAACAAAAAAATAGTCCCGACTAAATTGGGACTATTTTTAAATATTTTCTTGTCCCAGAATTTTACTGCTTTTGTAGTTTACGGGGTGTAGCCCTGTGGATAACTAATTTGCCAAAAGTGGCTGGGGGGGGGGTATACTTAATAGGGAAAAATTTATTTTTAATTTAAAAATATTATGGACATACAGCATAATCGGGAAGTAGACTTTGGGCATTCCTCTGTCTCAAAAGACAAAAAACTTCCGGAGTTAGACCATCAAACACGCGAAATAGTTGATACGCTTTCACAACATAAAGCAGATTTACTACAATTGGTTCATAAATACGAAAATGAAGCGCTTGCTCCAGATCGGCCGTATGAAGAAGGAAAATCGGTAGACAGTGAAGGCAGAAGTCAAGGATTTTCTTACACTGTTGTAAATTCAAAAAAATTCCAAATTGATTTTAATGGGCTTGGTTTGTATCACGGACAATCAGTAGAAATTGAAGTTGCTAAGGATGATACCGAAGAATCTGGCACTCTTGAAGTTAAAACAACTCTGATTCACGAAGAGCAGGCATCAGCGGGCACACTACTTCGCGCTGTTAATGAGATACTTATTGAACAAGGTTACAGAATTGTAAATTGACTAACATATTAATTATAGTGTAATTTTTTAAAAACCGCCACGATTGTGACGGTTTTTTGCTTAATTTAGCACTAATTGTTAACATACTTAACTTATCCCCACCAGTCCACTTGGCAGAGTTGTCTAAATAATATACAATGGAAAGGTGAGAATATCACCTTTCCATTAAATATATTGTAATATGGCCACCGACAACCTAATCGCCAAATTATATGAATCCCCCAAAACAATCCTTACCGTCAAGGATGTTGCTTTGATTTGGGAGGAAACCAATAATGTGAATTTATTTTCCAAGCTTAAATATTATACCAATCAGGGGTCGTTAATTCGTTTAACTCGTGGAGTTTTTGCCAAGAACAAGGAATATGATGTTAAAGAATTAGCGACCAGTATTTATACCCCGTCCTATGTAAGTTTTGAAACAGTTTTGCGCGAGGCCGGGATTATTTTTCAGCAATATGATTCAATTTTTGTCGCTGGGCCTTATCCAATGAAAAAAGAAATTGATGATAATAAAATTGTATATAGAAAATTAAAAAATAGCGTGCTTTATAACGCGCTTGGTGTTAGAAACGAAAAAAATTGTTGTATCGCCACGCCAGAACGAGCGTTTCTTGATACGATTTATTTATCACCCAAATTTTATTTTGATAATTTACGATCCATTAATTGGGAGCAGTGTTTTGAATTGGTAAAAATTTATGATAATAAGCAATTAATAAAGCGATTAAATACCTACCAAAAATATGCTCAATAAAGAAAAACATCAACTTATCATGGGACAGATTCTGCGTGATATTTATTCCGACACTTCCATTTCATCGCTCATCGGATTTAAAGGTGGAACCTGTATATATTTTTTTTATGCCCTGGGCAGATTTTCGGTGGATTTGGATTTTGATTTATTTATTACTGATGAGCCCACGCAAAAATTGGTATCGGAAAAAATTGGCGGTATGCTTAGAAAATATGGGGAGGTCAAGGATAGTTATATCAAACGAAATACTGTTTTTTTTCTACTTTCTTATGGCGACACTGACCACAATGTCAAAATTGAAGTGAATGTTAGAATTTTAATGCCTAATATTAAAGAACATTACGAATTGAAAGATTATTTGGGAATTTCGATGCTGGTTGGCAAGCAAGATTATCTATTTGCGAGTAAACTGGCGGCTTTGACTGATAGAAAAACATTGGCAGTGCGCGATATTTACGATATTTGGTTTTTTGCTAAAAATAATTGGGATATTAATACCGATGTGCTTCGAGCCAGAACCGACAAAACCGTCAAAGAACATTTGGCTGATTGTATCGCGGTAATTGCGGCCGTCAAAGACAATGAAATTTTACACGGATTGGCCGAGCTTTTACCAAGTGAAAAAGAAAAAGCGTGGGTTAAAAATCATTTGCGCGCGGAGGTCGTGTTTTTGTTAAAAAATTATCTATCGGTGTTAAATTAAACGGCTGTTTTTATATTTTTTTCACTCTTTGGTTGCCCTGCCTTGCAAAAAGGTCATAGCCCAAAGGGTGGCGATCTGTGGATAACTAATTTGCCAAAAGCGGTTGGGGGGGGGGTATACTTAATAGGGAAAAATTTATTTTTAATTTAAAAAATATATGACAATAAGCGAAGGGAAAATACGTGGCGAACCACAGCCGGAAATTCTGAGTTTGGATACTTTAATAGATAATACAGCTGAAAATTTTCAGGCTTATTTATTAAAAGAGGGACAAGAACAAGCTCCAGAATTGAATTTTGACGAACTTCCCAGTGGTTGGAAGGTGCTCCAGATACACGGCGATGGGTCAGGCCGGTTGGCATTAGCCAAGCAAATTGCCGAATGGAGGGGGCAGGGAACAAAAATAATGGTTTACCCAGAAGTTTCCCTTTCTCCCGTTGGTCAAGCATTTTTAAATAGCGAGCTCATGGAGGGTGAGACACCATGTGTTGTCGTAACTAGATCAGAGCCAATGGCCCGCGATGCGTACGGTCGGGTGAGAAGAGGTAAAAATAAGGCAGAAGATATAGTATTCGTTGTTTCAACATCAGCATTGCCTCACAATAGATTAAAAAATCAGATTGAAGAGACAAAAATAATTCCCGTTGACGATGATGGTGAAAGTACTCATTGGCCAGGCGGGTTCTATATGGAAAATCTGCTGTTGGCTACTGAGCCTAAATAAAGAATAATAGTATTAATCAAAAGCAATTTTATTTTTAATATAAAAAATATGGATAAACGACCGCAACCAGGGGTAGCACAACCGTCGGTGGAGAAAGAAAAAAATTATCCACCATTAAGTGGAGCATTGAAGGACTGGGCTGGCCAAGTGGCTGGATTATTTTTTGTGGAAGGCGGAAATAACACTATCGTAGAATGGGACGCCGCCGGCCACCTTCTTGATAATTGGGATCAATTACCAGAGGATTGGCAAGATGAGTTAAAGAAAAATATTCATTTTGCTGAATATAACAAGAAGAGAGAGGATGAAGAAAATGGTATCGCCAATTATCTTTGGCGATAAATTCAGTATAGAGATTATTGGTTTGTTATTAAAAACCGTCACGATTGTGACGGTTTTTTAAAACTTCATAAAGTTTTGCGCGATTGTTGCGCGAATCTTGCGCGAATCGTAATTTTATGCTATAATACTGGTGTAGTTATAAAATAATACAAATCATATGTTTACTCCAATATTTAAATATACCGACAAGATTTTGAGCGACCTTACTGCTATCGCCGAAGCCAAAGGCATTATTGATCGTGCTAAAATTTTACCGCAACAAGAAATAAAATTACGCCGGCAAGCGATTATCCGTATGACCCATCATTCCACTGAAATTGAAGGGAACCAACTGAATATGGTGCAGGTGGAGGCGCTTTATGCTAACAAGAAAATTGACGCGCCGGATCGAGATATTTATGAAGTAAAAAATTATTTAAATGTTTTGAAATTTATTGAAAAAATAGTGGCCGAAAAACAGCTAATAACGGAAAAAGTGATTTTAAAAATGCATAAATTAGTGACTGATAAAACATTAAATTCACAGTTTTCCGGCCATTATCGTCCCGGCCCGATTTATGTGGTGCGTCGGCGTTTGGGCATGCCACAAGAAATTTTATATACCGGGCCGGAGGCAAAGCGAGTACCGCAACTTATGGCAGAATTTGTTACTTGGATTAAAGACAGTGAGGAGAAGGAAATAAGCCCGGTGATTGTGGCGGCCGTTGCTCATATGGAGCTTGCCGCTATTCATCCATTTAACGATGGTAATGGGCGTACCGCGCGCGCTTTGGCGACCTTAATACTTTATCAGCGCGGGTATGACTTTCGGCGATTGTTTGCCTTGGAGGATTATTATAATACCGACCGATCGTCATATTATAAAGCGATTAATTTAGGTAAAACTTATGAAGCCAGGCGTACTGACCTCACTTCTTGGTTGGAATATTTTGTAAAAGGATTTAAAGCGGAAATTGATGAGGTGAAGAGTAAGGTGTTGCCATTGTCCGCTCGTAATGTTGCTGGTAAAATAAAATCACAAATTTATCTTTCGCCGGAACAGTTAAAAATTATTGATTTCTTGGATCAGGTCGGCCGGATTACCGTTGCCGATGCGGAAGATATTTTATCTTGTCCGCGTCGATCAGCGCAGTTGCAATTGCAAAAATTAAAAAAACTTAAAATGATTAAGGCGACCGGCAAGGGCAAGTCGACTTCTTATGTGGTTGGTTAGTTGTGGCGCGCAATTTTTATACAAAAAAACCGCCACGATTGTGACGGTTTTTTGTGTTGGTTATGGATGTGAATTTTCGTAAAGGGATTCCTCAGGGCTTCGTCCGCCTTGGGCGGACTACGCCCTGTAAACTGGCAATACTGTATTAAGCGCTAATTTATAGTGCGTAGCCGCAGGCGAAGCGCTATTCCTCCTCCGGCAACGGCGCTTCCTCAATCGGGGCTTCTTCTTCCGGCGCTTCGCCACGCGCGACTACCTCTTTTACTTTGGTTGAAATTTCTTTTAATAATTTGGGGTTATCTTTTAAGAATTTTTTGGCTGCTTCTCTTCCGACGCCTAATTTTTCTTCGCCATAGGCATAGGTGTTGCCACGTTTGGAAATTACTTGATAGATTGCGCCGGTGTCTAGTACATCGCCGGAAATGGAAATGCCTTCGTTATACATAATATCAAATTCCGTGGTGCGGAACGGGGCGGCGACTTTGTTTTTGACAACTTTGACTTTGACGCGATTGCCAATAACTTTGTCACCTTGTTTAATTTGGGCGGCGCGACGAACTTCGATTCTGATACTTGAATAAAATTTCAAAGCCGTGCCACCGGTAGTGGTTTCGGGGTTGCCATAGACAATGCCGATTTTCATGCGGGTTTGGTTAATGAAAACCAAAATGGTTTTTGATTTGGAAATAATGCCGGTTAATTTGCGTAGGGCTTGGCTCATTAAACGTGCTTGCAAACCCATATGACTGTCGCCCATGTCGCCTTCGATTTCAGCTCTGGGCACGAGCGCGGCCACCGAGTCCACGACAATAATATCCACGGCGTTAGAGCGCACCAGTGTTTCCACGATATCCAAGGCCTGTTCGCCAGTGTCGGGTTGGGACATTAAAAGTTCTTCCACTTTTAAACCGATTTTGCGAGCATAGTCCGGATCAAAAGCGTGTTCAGCGTCCACAAACGCCGCAATCCCACCTAATTTTTGGACTTCGGAGATAGTATGGAGCGCTAATGTTGTTTTACCAGAACTTTCTGGTCCATAAACCTCCATAATACGACCACGGGGCGCACCGCCAACGCCAAGTGCTAGGTCAACTGATAAACAACCGGTAGAAACCGTGTCTATATCCATCGCTTTACTATCGCCAAAGGTCATAATGGCACCTTCGCCAAATTTGGCCTTAATTTGTTCAATGGCGGCTTCGGCGGCTTTTAATTTGTTTTTTACTTCTTCGCTTACTTTGGGCATAGAGTTTATATTATGGATTAGTTCCAGCCACAGGCTGGTCCGCCTCTGGCGGATATTAGTTCGGGTATTATAATCAAACGGGCAATATTACGCAAGTGGATAAAACTGGGGGCTATTTTTTCTCTTTTACCACCACATGGCGCGCGACTGTGGTCGTTTTGCCGTGTTTTTTTATGGTGGTTATCGTAATGGAATTAACGCCGGGGGCTAAGGAAATTTCTACGGAAAATTTTCCGTCTTCGTCGATCATAATATCTTTGCCGTTGATGGATAGGTGCGCTTCTTTGTCGGTTATGCCTTGCACGACGATGCTCGTGTGGCTGGTAACGGTGCCTTCCATCGGCGTGTATACAACGAGGAGTGGCGGAGTTAAAATTCCGCGAATTTGCCAAATTAAATAGCCGGCGAAAATAATTACGAGCGTAGCGATGCCGAGGTTGCGAATAAGCGAGGCCAAAGAATCAAAGCGAATATTTTTTAACGCTTGGGCCGGATGGCCGGTTTTGATATCAGCGGTTCCGCCCTCTTGGACAAATTGTTTCCAGAGCATGTCCGGGTTTAATCCGAGCGCGGTCGCGTATTTTTTTAAATAAGCCGAGCGATGGGCGATAGTTAAGGGGAGTTCGCGGTGGTGGCCGGTTTCCAGCGCGGTCAAATGATTTTCCGCTACGCCAATGCGCGCGGATATGGCCGTAAGGTGTTCGCCTAATTCCGCGCGTTTGCGTTTTAAGCGCGCTCCCACTGATTCCGGCGGTTCTAATTTTTTTATGCAGAAGATGGACATGAAATTTTTGGGTGGTATTATTTAATCTCCTCCAAAAATTCCAAAGTTGATTTAATTGTCACATTATTCGATGGTAACAAAACCAAATTATCACCGAATTCTTTTTTAATTGGTGTTAAAAATTCGTCGGCCCAAGATGGGGTCAAAACATCTACGCCGGTAAAATCAATTTCTACTTTTTCGTTTTTATCCTTGGGCAAGATATAGGCGCGCGCGCTCAAATAGGCCTCTTTGCCAGCTGGGCGGGAGGATAGATTGTTGCCAAATTTTTTTAATTCAATACGCATATTTTAGAAGTTAATGATTGCCAATGTTCCCGGAGTTAGTTGATTAGTTTTTTTAATTGTCATTTGATTATCGATAATTTCACAGCTGGAATTGCCAGAATAAAATTTTAGGGAAAAATTATTGGCTTTGATATTTTTGGCGACATATTTTAGGCCATTGCCGCGCTGTTCGGGGAATCGTCCGGAAATTACTTCGGTAAACGCGACTTGGAGCGCATCGGCGTCATCGGTCGTTTGGGGGCGCACACGTCTAATTGACGCCAGTATCCCTTGGCCACGGTCAGCTAAAATAATTTCACGTTTTTCCAAATTAATTTCAAATACTACTCCCATTACATCACGCCAATTTCCCAAATTATGGTCAAAGGAATTATTGCCGATTTCGCCGGTAATCGCGGCAACGGTGAAAGCAACATTTTCGCTGAATTTCTTTTTTAATTCATTTAACAAACGATCGTGCCGGGCTTGAAAAACATCGCGCGTTTGACAAGTCCAATTCGGTTGGACTGTGGTAGTGTTGCCGGTAGTCGCCCAGTTTAAAATTTTGTCACCGGCAGTTTGATTTTCGTTCATATTATTTTTATTAGCAGAGTAATAATACACCACTTTTGGCGGTTTGCCAACCTTGGTGATTTGGCTGGTTTCAATTAATTTTTTTAGATGGCGAAAAATTCCCGAGGCGTTTTTGTTTAGGGTGGTAATAAGAGAGTGGGGGCTGGTGCCGTTGTTTTCCTTAATGATATTAAGGATTTGTTGTTTGGTGTCGGAATACATAGTATATAGTATATTATATACTATCTTGGTGGTTTTGTCAAGGGGACGCTAAGCGTTGTCGCTAAGCGTCCCATAACCCACGCTAAGCGTGGGGGGGGGGGTGATATTTGACAGAGAGAGAGAGTTATTTGTTAGAGTTTCCGAGACCGAGAAATCACTCTCTGGCAAAAGGAGGGCGAATGTCGTCCGATTTCAAAAAGAAGTCAAAAAAAACAAAAGAAGAAGATGAAAAAGAACAGTTGGAAAAGCTACAGTCCGACAACGACTACGCAGAGTCGTTGAGAAGTGAGGGCGCCAACGATCAAGAGGGTGAGGACAAAAAATGACGAAGAAAAGGTATGGGCGGACTTACAGAACATCGCAAGACCACCCCTACCTCGTTAGAATTAAAATAGTTTAATTTTGGCGAGGGTGGTTTTGCTTCTATAATAAAAATATTCGCTGTGAGGCGGATATTTTTTTGTTGGTGAGTGAACCGCCCCTTGGTCCCCTCCTTGAAAAGGAGGGGAAAGACAGCGAGACAGTTTATTGTGTTGGTGGTTCTTCTTCGGCTTCTGATTCTTTCGGTTTATTATCATCCAACACCACCCCACCCAAATCCATCGTCTGCTCGTCCGCCGGAATTTCGGCTTCGGGCGCGGGCATATGGTGTCCATTGCCAATATGTTCGGTAAACACCTCGCGCGGTTTGGCGCCGTCAGCGGGCCCGACGATGCCGGCATTTTCTAATTCATCTAATAATCTCGCGGCGCGGGCGTAGCCCACTTTTAAGCGACGTTGTAATAATGAAGCGGATGCTTTGCCACTTTCAATTACACATCTTTTGGCATCATCAAATAACGCGTCTTGGTCATCGGTGCCACCGGTAAACATATTTAAGGTGCCGCCACTGTTATCGCCTTTGGCCACAATCGCGTCGTCGTAAGTGGGTGGTTCGTCGCCTTTCAAATGTTCCACTACATGATCAATTTCTTCTTCGGAAATAAACGCGCCTTGTACGCGTTTTGGTTTAGACATGTCAGCGGTCAGGAGCAACATATCGCCGCGGCCTAATAATTTTTCCGCGCCCGGGCAATCTAAAATTGTGCGCGAATCAATAATTGAAGCCACCGAAAAGGCGATGCGCCCGGGGATATTGGCTTTCATTAAACCGGTAATCACTTCCACACTCGGGCGTTGGGTGGCGACAATTAAATGAATACCGACCGCGCGCGCCATTTGGGCAATGCGAATTATTCCGGCTTCCACTTCGGCGCTGGCTTGGGACATTAAGTCCGCTAATTCGTCAATGACAAATACTATATATGGAAGTGGTTCGGACGAGGATTTATTAAAAGAAGCAATATCGCGTTTGCCGGCTTTGGCTAAAACATCAAAACGGCGTTCCATTTCGTTGATAGTCCATTTTAGCGCGTTCACACATTTGGCCGGAGTGGTTATTGCCGGCGTTAATAAATGGGGGATGCCGTCGTAGAGCGTCAACTCCACCCGTTTAGGGTCTACCATTATAAAGCGCAAAGTTTCGGCGGTATTTTGATAAAGTAGACTGGTGATAATCGCATTGATACAAACGGTTTTGCCTGAACCAGTGGCGCCGGCGACGAGTAGGTGGGGCATTTTTAATAAGTCCGTCCACCAAACTTTACCGGCGACATCTTTGCCTAACGCGATCATCATGTTGTGCGGGCGTTTGGTAAATTCTTCAGATTCTAATAATTCGCGCAGTGTTACCATCGCCACTTTTTGGTTGGGAACTTCCACGCCGACTAAACTTTGGCCTGGAATTGGCGCTTCAATACGAATTGGGTGGGCGGCCAAAGCGAGCGCTAAATCATTTGATAAAGTAGTGATGCGGGTTAATTTAATGCCGGCCGCTGGTTTGAAAGAATATTGCGTTACCGTCGGACCAACGCGCACCTCACCCATTTCTACTTCAATGCCAAAATTTTTCAAAGTGCTTTTAATGGTCTCGGCATTGCCTTTGATATCACCGGCCGATGGTTTGGATTTGGAGGTGAATAATAAATCTAAATTTGGTAAATCGCGAATAACGGCTTGAGGCACGCCCACCACTTTTTCCTCTTCCGGTTCGGCTTCGGCTGGTTCTTCTTCTGTTTCGTCGGTGTCGTCAGTTTGAGCAATCGATTTTTGTTTAAAGACGCGCTCTTCTTCGCCATCGGTTTCGTTAATATTATCTTCGGGTTGAGTTTGATTTTCATAATCACCCTTGATAGCAAATTTTACGGGTTTACCCGGCGTAGCCCAAGGCGAAGACGGGTTTTTAAAACTGCCAAAAAACGCAACAATCTCGCGTCCGAGCCAGCCCAAAGTTAAAAATAATTTTTTGTGAATTTCCACCATTTGCGCGAGCGTGGTGTTGAACAAAAATATGAGTGAGACAATCAAAAGTCCGATTAAAATTAACATCCCGCCCCAATAGCCAACATACGAGGCCATTACCCAGGCGAGGGCAAAGCCAATCATACCGCCACCGTAACCTTGTTGCGCCGTTGAGGCCATATCGGCAAGCGGATATTGTAAATGCACGAGGCCGTTGAAACTTAAGAAAAATAAAATCGCGCCGACCGAGTGGGTGTGGCGATAGTTATATTCAATGTCTTTGACGAGTAAGATGGAAGCGGTGATTAAAACCAAGGGGACGCAGTAGCGTACTTGGCCAAACAGCAATGCCAAAAATGAATCCACAAATTGTCCGAGCACGCCGGCCATTTGGAAAAAACTCAAAGTGGCAATGCCAGCCAAAATAAAAAGCAAAACCGCAATAATGCCGTTGTTTAATTCGGGATTAAGATTAAAACGCGGCGCGGCCGGGCGTTTTTGGTAGTGGATCATGCGACGAGGACGAGACACAATAAAAATTCTAAATTCTAAACACTAAGTTCTAAACAAATTCCAAATAAAAATGTCAAAATTTTTGTTTTTTTTGAATTTAAATATTTGGACTTCTTTAGAGTTTAGGATTTAGGGTTTAGTATTTCACACATATTATACCACATTTTCGTAAAACTGGCGCTGTGCATAACTACTTCAACCCATCCCAAATCAATTGCCAAATTGATTTTAACGACATGGCAATGGCTCTTTCTTCTATTATAATCGCGGAATACGGTTTGCGGAAACTTATTAGCAAAACTTTTCCGCCGTAAATGTTTATTTCGGTGTCTAAATTTAAATTTTTGACTAATTTGGTTTGGCGCAATTGTTTTTTGTCTCTGGATTTAATTTTTTTGCCCCAGGGACCGTCTTTGGCAATACAATAATAAAATTGTTTGTTCTGCGCGCGGGTTTTAGGTATTTGCCCGAGCCAATCATCTGGAAAAACGCCAAACATTTTTTCATAGTCAGAAAAACCGTAAATATTTTCACCACTCGTGGTCATATCATCCCAAGCGTTTTTAATTCCTTGCGCCCCGTCAAAAAATTTTACTTTTGGTTTTGATTCGGGGGTGTTAAAAATGGATAATAAATTTGGTAAAAGATTTTTGATGTCAACAAAATTTTGTTCGGCGCGTTTGATTAGGGCTTGGGGATTTTCGGGGATAAGAATAATTTGTTTGTCCTGTATTATTTCACCGATGATATGTTTGTCTTTCATCGGACCGATAAAATTGTAAATGTTCGTGCGTTTGACGCCGGACTGTTTAGCAACATCGGCGACAGTGCCTTTGCCTAATTCCAAAAGCGCCAAATAGATTTTGGCTTCTTTGTCATCTAGACCGAGGTTTTGTAGAGCTAAATTAAGAGTAGTGTCGGACATGGCGGTTGATTGGTTTATTAGTTTAGTGGTTTATTGGTGCGAGTGGTTATTGTCATTCCGACCGAGCTGTAGCGAGTGGAGGAATCCCTTAAAGTTGGTTATTGCAGGATTTCTTGTGGACAATATAACAGTATAACTTTGGCTATTATAACACATATTTTAACATCTGTCAAGTTTTTTGACACAGAATAGTAATTAAAAATGACTATATTTTGGCTAATTTTAAATAAATTATGACAATTTAATCAAAAGTAATATATCGGGTCAATTATCTTGACAATGCGAACAAAACGGTATATGCTATGATGTTCTGCCAAACGTGACATGGGGTCGCGTGTGGTAAACAAGTTCTTTGAAAACGGGAGGAGATGCTGTAATGAAGGCAAAAACAACGACTAAAGGTGCTAAAGCAGTTAGAAAAGGCAATACCAAAACGATCCAGTTTGAGGTTGAAGGACGATGGTATGAGGCCATGGGCGGGTTGGTAGAAGGACCGACCTACATTGATCTTTCTGTCTTGGTGTCTACTTTGAACTCCGTGGGGATCGGAGACGAGGATTGCAAGTTTTTGGCTGATCGTTTGGATCAGCTGCCATCTGTTTTGCGCTACTGTTCCAAACTGTTGACCAACTCAAGGGATGAAGAAGACCCCGGGTACAGTGTGTACTTTACTTGGGAGGGGTCAAGGTGGAATCGTAGGATAGAACGAATTCCTCGTGGCTATTTTCCACAAAGCGGTCGAGACGCTGTGCAGTTTTTCGCGAACGGCGAGATCATGCGGCAGTGGGGGAGCGTTCTTGTAGTGCATCGACTCAATAAGGTGCCAATTCCGTTGCCACTGAAAGAGGTGGCTGTAGAACCTGTTCGGGTTGAATTCTCGGTTGAGGGAAGGCGGTATGAAGTCGTTGGTGGTTCGTTTGACAAGATGCCCATGACTCCGAAAGAGATGCTGGCTGAAGTGACTGACTTACCCTCGGGGAAGGATATTATGTTCGTGTTGGAAGGTCAGTCGGAAATTCCGACCAACCTGCAAAATTACTATTTGCTGACTGGCCATTGGCACCCCTATCAAGGGTATTTGTGCGAATGTCTCGTGTATGACAAAACGACACAGAATTGGGTCATTGGGTGGGTCATGGGTTTTACCAGAAAATATTTTGCCAAAGATGACCTGATTCTGGTTTTGCATCGTCGTACGTAGGTGTTCCAGCATCGCCTTCCTCAATGGTTCGTGATTAACCTTTCAAAATCACCCGTGCGCCACACACGTTCAAAAGTGGCATCATTCTTTGGTAATTAAATTAGTTGTCAAAGAGTAATATAAAACCACGTTTAATCGCGTGGTTTTGTGTTTGTAATTTTGACATTTACCATAATTTATAGTATAATATCAATGTAAAAAAATATCCACAAATAGTATGCTTACCGCAAAAATACAACAAACGTTTAATCGGGCTTATCGGTATTTTGTCGTTCAAAAAGATCCGGTCTTTATCAAACAAAAATATGGTATTCCCGATCGATTAGATTGGACTGTGGAGATTACTCCGGACGGTTGGTTTGTAGCCGAATGCAAAGATTTGTCGGGTATTTTCACTCAAGCCCAGTCAAAGAAAGAATTGTTGGATATGGTAAACGATGCCGTACTTACTTATTTTGGGGTGCCGAAAAGAGAGTCGGATTTTATTTTCAATGAATTTAGAATGGCCAATAACGAAGTAATTCGTTACGAAGCACAATTGCAAACCCAGCCCACTTAAAAAATTATAGATATGGGGGACTATAATTTCAACAAACGGCAGTGCGTATTTGCGCTTAAAAAATTAGGTTTTTATTTAAACAATGATCGCACCGGTAGTCATGATAAATATGCTTTTCCAAAAAATTATTTAATTCCAGCCGGACATCGGCCGTTTATAATGATTCCGAGGCACAATGAATTAAAAGTACAGCATCAAATTATTAAAGAATTGAAAACGGTTGGCGGAGATAAGTTGATGGGGAAATTTATGGAGTTATTATAATGGTGAAAAAATAATTTGGACAACTATGGACAAAAAAGGACTAGTAAAATATTGGGTTAAAACTGCCGAGCATGATTATGATACGATGCTGGCGTTATATCGAAGTAAACGTTATTCGGCTTGTTTGTTTTTTGGCCACATTGTTTTGGAGAAAATTTTAAAGGCGCTCGTGGTGCAAGAAACCAAAAAAGACGCGCCTTATATTCACAATTTAATTCGGCTTTATGAATTGGCTAAATTAGAAAGTGATGACGATTTGATGATTTTTTTAGGGCAGGTAAACGAGTTTAATATCCGTACCAGATACCCGGAATACAAATTGGATTTTTACAAAAAATGCACCGGGGAATTTACCAAAAAATACCACGGTAAAATCAAAAAATTATACAACCAGTTATGTCAAAAGATAAAGTAAAAAAAATTGTTTGTTCTTACGCGGCCGAATTAAAAAAAAGCAATTTTCCGTTTGCCAGTATTTTTTGGTTTGGTTCCACCGCCAAAGGTTTGGCTAATAAATTTAGTGATATTGATGTGGCGATATTTTCTGATAAGTTACGTCGGTTTGAAAATAGTTCCGCCCTGTGGATGGCCGGTAGTAATGTGGATGGGCGAATTGAACCCCACGGTTTCACCGTCGCTGATTTTAACGATAAAAACAATCCGATGGTTAATGAGATTAAAAAGACCGGCATTAGGATTGTTTAATTGAAAAATGAAAATTGATTGAAAATTGTAAATTGGTTTATTGAAAATTTCAAACGTTTCGCATTATTCGCGAGACGTTTTTTTATTGCACATTTGTTCGGAATGACAGCGGGTGATTTTTCTGGTATAATATACAAAGTGGGACAGAGATCCCGATTTTCATCGGGATGACAAGTGTTTAAATATTTATGCCAAAAATAAAATCCCACCAAGGATTCACTCTCGTGGAAGCCGTGGTCGCCTCGGCCATATTTTTGTTATTCGCGATTGGGATTTATAGCGGATTATCGCTGGTTTTTAAAATTGTTTATCAATCGCGCATTAAAATTTTGGAAACGGCTTTACTGTCAGAAGAATTGGAAGTGGCGCGCAATTTGCCATATGAAAGTGTTGGTATTTTAAACGGTGTGCCGGTGGGGGCACTGGCGCGCACGAAAACCGTCACACGTAATAATTTGGATTTTTTGATAACGGCCACGGTGCGCAATATTGATGATGCTTTTGACGGTACCATCGGCGGTAGCCCGAATGACACTTCACCGGCCGATTATAAATTAGTGGAAATGTCGGCAATTTGTTTTGGTTGCGGTCAGGCCATGCCGATTAAATTAAGTACGATGGTGTCGCCGCGACAACTAGAAGGGGCGAGCAGTAATGGCGCGCTTTTTATTGAGGTGTTTGGCGAAGATGGTTTACCCGTGGCCGGGGCTGATGTTCATGTGGCTAATACTGATTTAAATCCGGATTTAATTATTGATGACACCACTGATGCCAATGGTTATTTGCGGATTATTGATACTCCCACCGGCACTTTGGCTTATCATATTACGGTGTCCAAAGACGGGTATTCTTCTGATTATACGGTAGCGACTTCGCCAGCGGTACCGGCTCCGGTTAAACCACCGTCTAATGTTAATGAGCAAACCGTGACTGATATCAGTTTTTCCATTGATTTATTGGGGAGTATTAATTTTAATTCCGTTAACGCCACCTGCGTCGCGGTCGGCAACGCGAATTTTAATATGTACGGCAGTGAAAAAATGTTGAGTATTGATCCGGATGTTTATAAATATAATCAAAATTTTTTAACGGGTGGCGCCGGCAGTATTGCTTTGAATAATTTGGAATTTAATGATTATCATATCAGTGCCACGAGTGGTGTTTATGATATTGCTGGCACGATTCCACCCTTGCCGATTGTTTTACACGCGGGCGCTACGCAAGATGTTACCGCGATTTTACAACCGCATAGCGCTAATTCTTTATTGGTAAAAGTGTTTGATTCCGGCACCGGTTTGCCCTTGTCGGACGCGTCTGTGCGTTTGACCGGCGGAGGCGGTTATGATCAGACCTTATCCACGGGCGTCGGTTACTTGCGTCAGACCGATTGGTCGGGCGGAACCGGACAGGTGGCTTATGTAATTGAAAATAAATATTTTAGCGATAGTGGCACGATTAATGTGTCCGGCGCCACGGCCGGCAATGTCAAATTAAAAAAGAATGGTTCTAAATATTATCTTAGCGGTAATTTAGAATCATCTACTTTTGATTTTGGCGCGCCTATAACTTTGCGCAATTTGGTAATTAACCCCTTGACCCAGCCGTCGCAAACCGGCGCTAATTCTTTGAAATTTCAATTAGCCACTTCCAATTCTTCCACGCCGGCCAGTTGGAGTTTTGTCGGTCCGGACGGCACCGCCGGCACCTATTTTACGGTTGCTAATCCCACTATTCCGGCTTCTTTGAGTGATAAGCGTTATTTGCGCTATAAGGCGTATTTAAGCACTACTAACAACAACTACACCCCCATTTTATCCGAATTGTCCATTACCTATACTAATAGTTGCACCCCGCCCGGGCAGGCGTTTTTTAGCGGTTTATCCGCCAGTTCTTATACCGTGACGGTAACGCGTTCGGGGTATGCGAATAATGCCGGTCAGGTGGATGTTGTCGGGAACGCGGATACGTTTGTTAATATGTCCACGTTGTAATTTCAAAATCCAAATTTCCAATGTCAAATCAAATCCAAAATCCCAAATTCAAAACTGATACCCGCGGCATGTCCATTATTGAAATCCTTGTGGCGATTGGAATCTTTTTGATTGTGTCAGCGGGCACGATGGAAATTTTTATATGGGGATTTCGGGGGCGCGATGTGGTGTGGGAGCAGTTGTCCACCCAAAACGAAGGGCGTAAGGTGGTGCAGGATTTTGTTAATCAATTGCGTCGCGCCGGGCAGTCGGCCACGGGCGGTTATGGTTTGGAGTCGGCTGGTGCCCAAGAGGTGGTTTTTTATTCCAATTTAGACGCGGATTCTTTTCGGGAGAGGATTAGATATTTTTTGGTGAGCACGACGTTGAAAGTGGGGATAGTGAAAGCGACCGGCACACCGCTCGCGTATAATTTAGGGAGCGAAACTGTTACTGATATTGTTCATGATGTCGCCAATACCACCTCGTCGCTGTTTTATTATTATGATGAGGATTATACCGGCGCGACCGGCACGCCGATGTCAGCACCGATTGATCCGGCGCTGGTGCGGGTGATTGGCATAAATTTATTATTAGAAGAAAAACCTAATGTGGCGCCGGTGCCGTTTGCGATTGAGACCAAGGCGGCGATTAGAAATCTTAAGACAAATTGACGAAAATTAACTAATTCACTAATTAACTAATTCGCTAATAAAATTTTCAATTCTTGAATACTTTGGTATTTGATTAGTTAATTAGCGAATTAGGACTTAGTGAATTATTAATAGTTATTAGCATGCTGAATATTTATAAAAAATTAAAATTTGACAAAAGGGGAACAGCATTACTCTTTGCCCTCATCTTCGGCGCCATTAGTTTTAGTTTAATTGTCGTCGGTGTTACCGGTTACGCGGTTTTGGAAAATCGGGCTTCGGTTCATAAACATAATCGCGAAATGGCTTTTCAAATTGCCGAGGCGGGCGTGAATTATTATCGCTGGCATTTGGCGCATGATAAAACTGATTATCAAGACGGCACGGGCGCGGTTGGGCCATACATCCACGAATACGAAGATAAAGATGGCAATGTCATCGGCCATTATTCTTTAAATATTATTCCACCCCAAAGCGGTTCCACGGTCGTTACGATTGAATCCACCGGCTGGTTGGATTTACAGCCCGATAGCAAACGCACTTTAAAAGCGCGCGTCGGGTTTCCGGCTTTAACGGATTTTGCGTATCTTACCAATGTGGATATTTGGATTGGCGACAGCGAAACCGCCAACGGCAAACTGCATGCTAACGGCGGGGCGCGCTTTGACGGCATTGGCAACGCACCCATTACCTCGGCGGTGCCTACTTATATATGTAAACAACATCACGGTTGCGGTAATCAAGAAAAACCCGGAGTGTGGGGCGACGGCGACGAGAGTTTGTGGGAATTTCCGGTGCCGGCGCAAGATTTTTCGCGCGTTACCGCCAAACTGGCCGAAATTAAACGCGAGGCGGAAATTAATGGTATTTATTTAACATCGTCCGGTAAGCAAGGATATCGGCTGGAATTTCGCGCTGATGGCAAAATTAATATTTACAAAGTTAATACCACGGATTGTTATTACGGCCAAGATTATTGGGGCAATGGCCACGCGCGCTTTGGCTGGTTTTGCATTGACGCCGCCACTTTTGGCACGGCAGTGGTATATGATATGCCGACCAATGGCTATATATATGTAGAAGATATGGTATGGGTGGACGGGATTGTCAACGGTCGGGCGACGGTCGGCACGGCGGATGACAAATCAATTGTTATTAACAATAATTTAACTTATTTAGCGAAAGACGGCACTAATGTTTTGGGATTGATTGCTGAGAAAAATATTTTGTTGCCCTACATCGCGCCTAATTACTTGGAAGTGGACGCGGCCATGCTCGCCCAAACCGGCGCGGCCAAGCGATATTTTTATATGGGCAATAAACGGGAAAGTTTAACTATTTATGGTTCGATAATTTCCAATGATTTGTGGACTTGGAGTTATGTGTCCGGTGGCGGGTCGGTGGTGTCGGGTTACAAAAATACCTATGCCACTTACGATGCCAATTTAACTCTAAATCCACCCCCCGGTTTTCCGGTTGGGTCGGAATATTTTTTGGTGAGTTGGGAAGAGATAGAGTGAAAATGTCAAATTTCCAATTTCCAATGTCAAATCAATGTCAAAGCCAAAATGTCAAATTTGATATTAGGATTTTGGATTTGATTGGAAATTGGAAATTTGGATTTTGAAATTAAAGTTCTCTCTTGTAAAATAAAGTTAAAAAAGCTATAATATTTTCAATGAAATAATCACTTAAAATTATGATCAGAAAACTTGTCATTCCAGTAGCTGGCTTAGGAACAAGATTTTTGCCAGCAACAAAGGCCCAACCCAAAGAAATGCTCCCTATCGTGGACAAGCCGATTATTCAATATGTGGTTGAAGACGCGGTGCGGTCGGGAATCACTGACATTATTATGGTAACCGGTCCCAGTAAGCGCGCGGTGGAAGATCATTTTAGTCCAAATTATGAATTGGTAAATTTATTAAAAAAACAAGGTAAAGAAGAGGTGGCCGAACAGTTGAAAAAAATTGCCGACCTCGCTAATTTTATTTTTATTCGTCAAAAAGGGCCGTATGGCAACGGCACACCGGTACTCTGCGCCAAAGATATAATTGGTGATGAGCCGTTCGCGGTTATGTGGGGCGATGAATTTTTTTATTGTCCTAAAAAACCGCATCTAAAACAATTAATGGATGTTTATGAAAAATATGGCGATCCAGTAATTACCGCGCAAAAAACCGATGATGAAGGCACAAAAAAATATGGGATGATTGATGGGGTGGAAGTGGAAAAAGGGGTGTATCAAGTTAAAAAAATTGTGGAAAAGCCCGGGCCAGAAAAATCACCTTCACGCCTTGGTATGTTTGGCGCCTTTATCTTAACGCCGGATGTTTTTACTGCTTTAGAAACTACCAAATTGGGCAAAGGCGGGGAGTTGTGGTTGGCTGACGCTAACGCCAAAGTGTTAAAAAAACGCCCCTATTACGCCTGTGAAGTAGATGGTAAATATTATGACACCGGTTCCAAGCTCGGTTATATTCAGGCCAATGTTGATTTTGCGCTCCGTAGCCCGATTTTGGGAAAAGATTTTAGGAAATATTTGAAAAGTGTGGTATAATATTGGTAATTTCAAAATCCAAATTTCTCCGCCAAAGGCGGATCGGCCTGTGGTGGACAATGTCAAAATTTGATATTTGACATTTGGATTTGATTGGAAATTTGACATTAAAATTTATGCCAAAGTCGCATAAGAAAATTTTACCCCTACTTATTATAAGCGGTATTTTTGCGTTTCTAATTACTTCTGGTCTCGGCTGTAAAGGCATCTCTGCCGATCAACAACAATTGGTTAAACCATTAACTTTAGAATATTGGACTGTGGCCGATGATGTGGACGCGCTTAAAACTAATATTGAAAAATATAAATTGGATGGCCGTAGTTACTTAACTGTTAATGTTCGCCAATTGCGCGCTTCGGAATTTTATCAGCGATTGATTGAAGCTCTTGCCGAAGATAAAGGTCCGGATATTATTTCTATTTCCAATCGGATGGTGCGCGGGTATTTGAGTAAAATCGCGCCGATGCCGGCCAGTGTCTCGGATGCGCGTTTGCTTACGACCAAAACCGCCCTGGGGGGCGACGAAACTACCGTTCAGGTTGGCACCATACCACTCGTAACGCCGACTCAATTGGAGCGCGAATATGTAAAAGTAGTCAAAGAGGACGCGGTAATAGGCGACAAGGTTTATGGCTTGCCACTGTCTTTGGATACTTTGGCTGTTTATTACAACAAAGATTTATTGGACCGCGCGGGTGTGCCGGAAGCGCCTAAAAATTGGGATGAATTTCAGGCCGCGGTGAAAAAAATTAATAAATATGATCGGGTAAACGACAAAATCACTCAATCGGGCGTGGCTTTTGGCGCTGGTAAAAATGTCGCGGCGGTTGATGATATTTTGTTTGTTTTATTCCGCCAAAGTGGCGTGCCGTTTAGTGATAATTTTGGTCGTTTACAATTTGGCAGTGGGCGGGACAGACGCGCGGATGCCAACAGCGCCTCGTTTAGCGTGTTAGATTTTTATACTGATTTTGCCAATCCTACGCGTGACACTTATGGCTGGAATAAAAATATGGGTAATGCCATGGACGCGTTTGTTAGCGGAAAAGTTGGATTTATGGTAGGATATAGTTATGATTATCCGACCATTAAAGCGCGCGCTCCCCAGTTGAATATTGGCGTATTACCATTATTTCAATTAAATCCGGATCAACCGGTGAACGTGGCTAATTATTATTTACAGGCCGTTACCGCCAAATCCAAACATCAAAATGAGGCCTGGGGTTTGATAGATTATTTGGCTCATTCCAAAGCGACCAAAGATTATTTAGATGCCAGCGGTCGGCCGACGGCACTGCGCGCGTATATCGAGGAGCAACGGGCTGACTTAAAAGTGGCGCCGTTTGTAGAACAGGTTTTAATGGCCGAAAATTGGTATCGGGGCAGTAATTATTCGGTCGCGGCCAAAGCCGTGGGTGATATGGTAGATGATTGGCTCACCATACCGGCTGGGATTGCTAAAGAAGATGAAGCGCGTCAAGGGGTGTTAAATAACGCGGTGGCCAAAGTCGGCCAAACGTTATAAAATAACAATTTATGTCCAAAAAATTTATAATTTTATCAGTCGCCCTCCTGTCTTTCGCCGGTTTGGTTTTAACTTCAACTCCGGCCCAAGCGGGTGGTTATTGTTTTTGCGCTTCACCTTTAGACACCGGGGTTACTCCGGAAGAATTAAAAGATGCTAAAAATAGCGGATGTAATACTACAAGCAATGAAGATGCCTGTAAAAGTACGGCCGGAACTTATGAGTATATTAACGACTTCGACAGCTGTAAATTTTTTGACGGTGGTATTGACGATGGCTACCAACGCTGTAAAGACGCTCTTATTACCTGGGACGCGCACCGCACCAAATTAACCAAAGATGTTTCCAGCACTGAGGCCAATACCAGCGCGTTTTTACCGGCTTGTATTTTAGCCAATGAGTTTCCCAAAGATTCGCCTTGTCGCGATATTGGCATTTTTGTTTTGCTCGGCATCAATATCGCCAATTACCTATTTGGCATTATTGGCGCGCTCGCACTCCTGATGTTTATTTACGGCGGAATTTTATTTATCATATCCGAAGGCAATCCCGAACGCGTTAAAAAAGGCACCGACGCCATGCTCGCGGCTATTATTGGCATAATCGTGGTTTTTTCCGCGTATTTGTTAGTCGGATTTTTAAGCGAAGCGGTAGGGGTGGGGTCGCTCGGGGGTGTTGGTTTAAAGTTAAAGTAGATGTTTATGAAAAAAATTACTGTTTTTATTTTTGTCATTTTATTGGGAATTTCAATCGGGCCGGATTTTGCGTCAGGCGAAATTACGCCAGGCGGGACTTTGCATAATAATTTTACCAAAACTGAGCCAGCACTTGACAAATTGTTTTCCGATAAATGCCAACACAAAAGTGCTTGTGTTTGTTCTATTGATTTTTCTACTGGCGGTGGTTTTGGTGGTAATATTTTGGACAAGTTTGGGGTGGCGCCAATCTATTATGGAGTTTTTACCGAGAATAGTAAATTATATAGTGGAGATTTAAAACAGGTTAACGGTTTATATGGTCTTTTATCCGATTGGGAATTTAATTTGACGATGTTGAATGACGTTTGCACTAAAATCACTACTCCAATTAATAGAGTCGGTAGATTGGGAGGGGCATCCACAGATATTAATGATTTTGCTTCTCCCCGAATTCTATGCCAATTTTTTAAGGGTGAACAGCCCAATTGTTGTTGTGTGCGCAGTGTTGATGATGGATCAGTCAGTTGCGTGGAAACTCCTAAAAAATTACAAGATAATAGTTGTGTAATAGGTTGTGAAAAAGACGCAATTGTTAATGATTTGGGTCCCGATGGTACCTGCGCTTCTTACGAACACGATCCGATCACCTCCACCCTAAAAACCGGCGATCTTAAAAGTTTACAAGCCAGCGCCAAATTAAAATTAAATCCTTTTAAATGGCTCACAGAATCAACGGCCACCGGTCGCGTCAATGAATTTATCGGTAAAGTAATTTATTTTTTAATGGGCATAATTGGCTCGCTCTTACTTTTGTTTTATGTCTGGGCCGGCTTTTTGTGGATGACCGCCCAAGGCAATGCCGAACAAATAACTAAAGCCAAACACATTTTGCTCTGGGCGACGCTATCCATTATAGTGCAAATGGCGGCTTATTGGTTGGTGCGTTCGCTGTTTAGTTTGTTTTAAATTTATGCGTAAAATTATCTTATCTTTTTTGTTGGTGCCACTATCATTTTTTGTTTTGTTTTTTTCGGCGGCGCCGGTATTGGCAGAGGGGGTTTGTGAAGTTGCAGGTGAATTGGAAATAGATTATGGATTAGGTGTCGCGTTGGAATCTGCATGTAGTCAATATCATGGAACATATAATGCCGGTGGTCTTACAGAAAAAGCAACTTGTTTTTGGAACAATGTTGATGTGGAAGAAATAAATCTCCAAGCAGATTGTGAGTTATTAAACGAATCTAGCACAGTGGAAGAACTAATGGCGAAATTTAATATACCGCCGGTAGTGACAGTGCCAATTTCGGGTGAAGTTACTGTGGCTGACAAACTAACTTTAACTGCCCCAGTCACTACTATTTGGACACCTGATTTGGCCACTGCAGAGTTAGAGGAAACAGCGGTTGTGCCTGGTTCAACTGTCGCCCCTGCCGAAACGCCAATCGCCGACGCCGCGTCAGCGCCTGATACTTCAAAAACAAAAGAACCTTGTCCAACCGGTTCGGTTTGTCTTGACAACCCCTTGGCCAGTGGCACTACCGACGTCCCTACTATTATCGGTATAATAATTAAAGGCATTTTGGGCGTAATCGGCGCGGTCGTGCTTTTGATGTTTATTTGGGGTGCGCAGGCCTGGCTCATGGCCGCCGGCAATCCGGAAAAAATTAAGGCCGGCGGGAAAACGATGGCGTTTGCGGCTTTGGGCGCGTTCATCGTGTTTTTTAGTTATTTGTTTTTAAATGGCGTTTTGACGTATTTGGGTACGGGTGATTTTCCAAAGTAGTTTGTAGTTGTGGCGAAAAAATAAATGTGGTATAATATTAGCAATGTCAAAATCCAAATTTCCAATTTCCAATCAAATCCAAAATTTAAATGTCAAATCGCGTTTTGAAATTTGGATTTTGACATTGATTTGACATTTGACATTGGAAATTTGAAATTAATAATATGATATTAAAATTGCGAAAGGGGGTGAGAATATGAAAAAGATTTTAAGTGGAGTAATTTTGGGCGTGATGGCTTTGGCTTTGTTTGCCACGCCAGTGTTGGCTATAAGCAGTACGCCAGATCAAGAAGAGAACTTGGGCCTGGGCTTTGCTAAAACAAGTGGTTTGGGAGATGGTGATTTGCGCGCTACTATTGGTAACATTATTAGTGTAGTACTCGGCTTTTTGGGTATCGTCGCCATCGTCATTATTTTGATCGGCGGCTTTACTTGGATGACGGCCGGCGGTAATGATGAAAAAGTAGGCGAAGCCAAGAAATGGATATTCTCGGGTATTATCGGTCTCGCAATTATTTTGTCCGCTTACGCGATTGCGCAGTTTGTGGTTGGAGAATTAGTTGATAAAACAGGGTTTACCGGGTAGTATATTTTTCGGCAGGGGGTTCGCGCGCTCGCTCGCAATTTTAAACAGTTGCGTTTGTGGGCGAACTCGCAACCCCCTGTCGGGAAATAGGTTGAGTGAAATGTCAAAATCTAAATTTCCAATTTCCAATCAAATCCAAAATTTAAATGTCAAATCGTTTTTTGAAATTTGGATTTTGAAATTGATTTGACATTTGACATTGGAAATTTGATATTAATCAAACTATGTCTTTTAAAAAAATATCATTAACAATTTTAGCCGGTGTTTTACTGCTCGCCCCGACTTTTGTTTTGGCCGAGGCCTACACAGGTGGATATGGTTTAGGCACAGCGGCCAAGGAAGCAAAATTACCGCAAGAAGTAGCCGACGCCACCAATGTCATCGACCTTATTGGCGCTATCGTCGGTATCGCCCTGTCGCTTATCGGCGCGTTATTTTTCGTTTTGACTTTATACGCCGGTGGCGTGTGGATGACGGCCCTGGGCAATAGCGAGCGCGTTACCAAGGCGAAAGAATTGCTGGAAACATCCAGTATTGGTTTGGTAATAGTTTTGGCCGCTTATGCCATTGCTCGCTTTGTGTTTAACGCGTTGAATTTGAAATAATTTTTTTAAAATATGCGTAAGATTTTTTTTACTATCATTTTAGCCACAGTTTTACTTGTGCCTTTAAGTGTAAGTGCTTTGACAATTAATGACGCTGGCACAAAATTGAGTCAAATCGGCGGAAAAACCGGCTTGACACCTAATCTTGAAAGCACCACCGGTTTAGTAATCAACACGATTTTGGCTTTAATTGGCACGGTATTTTTCATCTTAACGGTTTACGCCGGCATTCGTTGGATGACCGCTCAAGGCAATGACGAAAAAGTTACTAAAGCCAAAGACACCTTGGAAGCGGCCTTAATCGGCATCACAATTGTATTTTTGGCATATGCGATTACGGCGTTTGTGACGAATAGGTTGGTGGGTGGGGGTGGCGGGGGGGGTAAGTGCGTGTTAACAGATGCCGATGGTGTGGAAGAATGTATAGATACAGTTGTGGGCGGTATCAGCAAAGCTGATTGTGCAAATGGCGATGGGGTTTGGCGTGCTGGTGAAAGTTGCCCAGAGTAACAAATAGATAATAAAATTTATGAGACTTAAATTTATTTTGGTGAGTATCTTTGTCGGCATTTTGCTTTTAGGCGCGCCAGCATTGAATCATGCCAACGCAGTTGATTTTGGGCAAAACACATTGGAGGGGGTGGCCAAAGGTTCCGGTTACGAAATCGGCAACGAAGCCAATCAACTATCCAGCGGGATTGGGTATATTATTAGCGTTACATTGTCGCTTGTGGGCATGATATTTTTTGCTTTGGCTGTTTACGCCGGGTTTTTGTGGATGACGGCCGGGGGTAACGATGAGCAGATTACCAAAGCCGTGAATATTTTAAAAGCATCGGTTATTGGTATGATTATTGCCTTGGCGGCTTTCAGTATTACGTTTTTTGTCACTTTGCGTTTCACGAGTGTTACCGGCACATCAGCGGGATGGACAACAGCCGGTGGCACAACTCACCAAAGTAATTGCACGGCATTAGGCGGAGAGGCCTATCAGCCGGAAAGCAATTCTGATTTTGGAGATATAGTAGATTGGTTTGATGCTTTGGTTGGCGGTGTCAGTTGCCAAGTTGATCCTGCAACTCAAGAAGAAATACCCGGCACTTGTTGCATGCCGGTAGATTAATAATTTATGAAATTTACAAAATTTTTAATTATCTCGGCGTTGGTTGTTATGTTGGGTGTAGGATTGTTTTCCGCTCGCCAAGCGAGCGCTTTAGACGGACCGGATATCGTGGGCCAATTGGGCGCGGCCGGCACTGGCGCTGGCTATACTCCGGCCGATGTCAAAGACCCCCGCCAAATTGTCGCCAATATCATCCGCGTGGCTTTGGAATTTTTGGGAATGTTGTTTTTTGTGTTTACTCTTTACGCCGGATTTTTGTGGATGACGGCCGGGGGTAACGATGAGCAGGTAACTAAAGCCAAATCGCTTTTAACTCAAGCGGTAATTGGACTGGCGATAATTTTAAGCGCTTATTCCATCACGCTATTCGCGATTAAATTGGCCAAAGGTGATTATACCGATTATTGGGATGGTCAGATCCGTCGCTATGATTTGGAAAAAGCGCCGATTTATGACAGCGATGCTTCCGGAGTGCCGGTTGGTGAAGTGAATTTGCTCAGGAGATAATCGTCATTTACCCAAACAGTAGTTTTGTGATAATTTAAAATCCTTCCGAAAATATTTTTGGGAAGGATTTTTAAATGGTATGAATCCAGATAATAATTTAATTTCCGTAGTAATACCCGCTTTTAATGAAGAAGAAAAAATTTCTGACTGTTTGGAATTTTTAGTTGCGCAAAAAACCGGTTATATTTTTGAAGTGATTGTGGTGGATAATAATTCTACGGACAAAACTGTCGCCGTCGCCACGCGCTTTCAGTCGCGTTTAAATTTGCGTATTATTTCAGAACATCAGCAAGGCCGAGGAGCGGCGCGGGCGGCTGGGTTTAACAGCGCCCAAGGCCAAATTATTTTATCAACCGATGCCGACACGATCGCGCCACCGAATTGGGTGGAGGCAATGGTTGGTGCTCTTAAAAAAACAAATGCCCCGGCGGTAACCGGAGCGGTGATGATTAATGATTTGTTAGATTGGCGCGGCCGGTTTTTTAATTGGTTTTGGCCAAAGTGGAATTGGTTTTATTGGCGCTTGTTTGGTAATTATTTTATCTCCGGGTTTAGTTTTGCCGTTTATAAAGAAACTTATGAGTGCGTGGGCGGGTTTAACCCGAATTTACAGGCAATGGAAGATTTGGACTTGGGTTTTCGTCTTAATAAATTGGGTAAAATAGTTTTTTTACCGACGCCGGCGGTGGCTTTTTCCGGTCGGCGGTTTAAGGGGAGCGTGTTTAAAGGGCTGTGGGAATATTTTTTTCAATTTCTATGTTATTATTTTAGCGGTAAACAAAAAGGTTATCTGTCCGATGTGCGTTAGTTATTTTTTTTTGTGCCGAAGAAAAATATTAAAAGATAAATTATTAAACCGGTAAATGTGGCTAAAGTTAAGTTATTTAGTCCAGGAAAATTAGGCGCGATTAAATCAAAATCCAAGATATTAAAATAATTTATAATTTGCCAATTATTGTTGATTATCGTCAGAAAAAATAAGACCGCCATATGGACGGCCGCCGAAAAAAACATCAACCAAAATAAGGCGTTAACATAGCGGTTTTTGGCAACATTTGGCAACATAAGAAAAAATTCGGGGTCAGGCACTGTCGGGTCTTATAACAGTGCTCGAGGATAAAGAGTATATGGTTACTTTACGCGAAAAAATGAATAACATCAAGAAAGTTGCCAAGTTTTACAACTACGATCTCCTGTTAGCCAAAAAGTAAAACGTTGTTGCCCCTTGTCTGCCCTTATGGCGAGCTTTGCACCCCGGATAGACCTTTGACACATCTTGCGACCATAGCCCACCGGTTTGACGAAATTTGCGAGCCTAGAACTATTTGCTTAACTTCGGAAAAGTTAAGCAAATTGCACCGAGTCATAATTGCTTAACTAAAGACTCTCCTCGATCTCAACGGCGTCATCTTCGTCCACACCCAAATCTTCCATGATCTCCTGCACACGCTCGGCCGTGTCTTTATCAAGATCGTGGGTTTCCATAAGCTCAGCGACTTCCTCGTCCGGAGCTTCTTCATCTGGGTCGTCTTTGATTGGATCGTTATCGTTGGCCATAACCCATATTTACTTTAGTTAGGCCTTCCCAGACAGTAATGTAATGAGTCTGCCTTTGATATTTTCATAAACCGAGGTTAACTTCTTTTTCGCCGCATCAGTTAGAAGTGCTGTGTGAGCAAGCGAGTCTCGAATTGGCTTATACTCGTTTGCATCTCTCGCAAGACAAGCCTCTTTAGTTGGATCTTTTGCTTTATCTACAAGGTATGCGAGATCATTCATAGATAGATAGCTCAAATCACTATTATTTTTGCGGATACCAATACTAACATTGCCTTTATTTTTAGACTCCGTTTCTACTTTTTTCCATTTCGCAATTTCTGTTTTTGCTTCCTTTGACAAGGTTATTTTCTTTTCGCCAATATAATTTCTGATTAAATTTTCTGATACAAAACATTCCGCATAAGAGCCAAAATTGTATTGAGCGTCATCAGCAAGATCATTAACCCATGTGTCAATTTTCTTTTTATGTTTTGATTTTCCTGTAACTGTATATTCTTTGGAAACGGTATTAAATAACTCCATTGATTTTCTATCTCGAGGGGTCATTCTCTCGTTTTCTGAATCGCCATCCTTCCTGTGGGCTATTCTCCATTTGTCCCAATCCTCAACAATTTTTAATATCACACTTTTTCGCAGAGTATCTAGAAACTTTTTATATTTTGGATCATCAGCAACCACACCCTCTCGGCTACTAGTAAATATATCATCGCCACTATCAAGCTCATTGAAGTGAATCTGTCCATACAAATAATTCTCGGCCACTCGAGATGTTGGTATATGTTTGAGGATATCTCTTTCTCGCAATCTTCCATTTACAAAAAGGTCGATTCCGATTCTTTCCTCTGTCGTCATTATTTTAAGATCTCTTGGTCGTTCAACTGACGCAATAAACCCCTTCACTTTAGTACCTTTAAGGACGATGTCTCTTTGCTCGTTTTTTTCTGGAGTAAATCTCTTTTCAAGACTTTGAACGTAAGGATCCTTGTGTTCATTTATTTTCCATAAAAACTCTGTTTTTTCAGCAAGATCATTAAGGGATTCATGTGTGATTTTTTCGCCATCAATAAAGATATTGAATGTTTTATCTAAAAGTGAAAAACGAAAATACAAAGCAACAATCTTTTTCAAAAACTCTAAGCTGTTTTGTATACCGTCCTTGATACCTTCAAAATAAATTATTGTGCCATGTTTATGATCTTTTGTATGGGTGGCAAAAGTGCTTTCTGTCCATGATCCAAGAGAATACTCCTTGGGAGTAAGATCTTCTGTTATTGCTTTGTCTAAACCGGAGTTATCAATGACACCACCAATGTACTTGCTGGATTTAGTTTTTGATATAACGGTTATTTTGTCCGCACAAGACAGCAAAGCTAATTTACCGATACCTTTCCTGCCTATATAAGGTCTGCCCTTGGGAGAAGCAGAACCGCCATCTTTTCTCTTTGAGTATCCAATTTTCAAAAACTTATTTTGAAAATCATCACTTGTCATACCAACTCCGTCATCTTTGATAAAAAAGCTGTTGCCTTTCTTGTTGATATAGATTGAGACATTTTTTGCGTCAGCATCCCATGCATTAGAGATTGCTTCTCCGAGAACTGTAGCAAAACTTCTGTACAGATTTCTTCCTAAGTGATTCAAAACGCTCAGTGAAATCTCAAAAGAGAAATTATCATTATTGTTTTTCATAATATTTGAGGTGATTCTTGATACTCTTGCCAATGACTGATCCCAGCCTTACTGGTACTGCGTTTCCAATAAACTTTGCCACTTTAGTAACCACCATAGAGTCTTCGGACTCGGTAAATTTATAATTTTCAGGGAATGTTTGAAATATTGCGGCCTCCCTTAAACTTATAGCACGATTTTGTGTTGGGTGACCAAAACGACCATTCCCTAAACCTATGCATTGAGTTGTCATAGTCGGTGCTGGTTCGTCCCATCTCATTCGGCCATAAACGGTACTTCGATAAGTCTTTCCTGAAGCTTTTTTGTGGCAATCAAGCATTAAATCTTCACTCCAACTTTCTGAATTCCCGCCATTATGTGGAGTCGCCTTGATTCGATCAAGATTTATTGGATCAAGTTTTCTTGCCTTATGAAGAGGGTCTTTTTTACTTGTTTGACCATCTTTGATTGGTTCAAGGTGTTTTATAACATCACGAACAGTAACTCGCTTGTCTTTGTGAGTTCTTTTTATCAATTCAATTTCACCAAACTTTGAGGCCAATAAAACTAATCGTTTTCGTTTTTGAGGTACGCCAAATTCTGAGACATCTACCACTTCATATTTATATTTATATCCGTTATCCTCCAGAGTCTTTATAAATTTAGCAAAGACGGGGTATTTATTTGTGTCAGCTAAACCACTAACATTTTCCATTGAGACAATGTCTGGCTGAACAGTCGCAATAAGTTGAGCAAATTTACCCAGTGGCTCAAGTTGTTTTTCGGTGACTTTTTTTAGATTCAATCTTGAAAATGGCTGGCAAGGGGCACAACCAGCAAGAACACGTATTGTGCCCTTTTTTGTACCAAATAATTTATTTATTTGATCAGGTGTTACCTTAAGAATGTCGCTATCAATAAATTGAGCCTTGTTGTTGTATTCATAACCAAATTTACAACTTGAATCGTTATCAATTCCTGCCACCACATCTAAACCCTCCTTGATAAGACCGTGAGTCAGTCCACCAATGCCACAAAATAAATCAACGACTTTAATTTTTGAGGATTGTGATTTCATACTACAATAATTATATCAGTTTATCGAAAATTTTTCGATAGCAAATTACAGCCTATTTTTACTAGTCAAGACTAATACTTCCACTCCTCGTACGACAAAATAAAACTGTTCAGTTCCTCTTTTATGCCTTTCCATTTCGGAATGTATTTTGCCATTAGGGCGACAAATTTGTCGCTGTGTTTTTTCTCAATCAAATGCAAAAGCTCGTGGACTACGACATACTCCACGCAAGCGATCGGCTTTTTGGCTAGCTCTAGGTTTATCAAGACTCGAGCTCGCTTGTGATTGCAGGTACCCCAACGAGTCTTCATCTGCTTAATACCCCAAAATTTAACCTCTACGCCCATTTTCTTTTGCCACTTGGCAATCAATTCATCAACGACCGTGTGCAACTCCTTGCGATACCAATCCATCATCACTTCTCGGCGTTTGATCGCCGGACTTTTCGGTCGAACCTGTAAAATAATCTTATTTTTTCCTTTCAAGGTAACAACAGGTGCCTCGTCTTTATAAACCACTTCAAGGCGATAGCGTTTACCAAAAAAGTAATGGCTTTCACCGGAGGAATAATCACGCTTGGTTTGCCTTTCTTGGCCAGTAAATTTGGCTTGCTGTTTCTTGATCCATGGCAATCTCAAAGCCAAGAGCGTACGGATAGCGTCGTCTTTCATATTTGCTGGTGCAGTGACACGCACCCAACCGTTGGGAGGCAAAACCGAAAGATGCAAATTCTTGATCGGCTTGCGGACGACCAATGCTTCAACACTGCCAAGTTGTAGATAAGAATTAGTACTCATTTTGATTCTTGATAATCTCAAAAAGGTTTTTCAATTCCTCGTCTGTGATTTCGGGCAAAGCGTTTTTGATTTCAATCTTGATTGCTCGTTCTTTCAAACGATTGCCACGCCAGTCGGCTTGCCTCGAAGCGATCACGGCTTCATGCACCGCCACGGCCTTATTTACATCCTGACCAAGATTGTCATAAATCGCTCGCTTAGTAGAGGTATTTATTTCCGCACCAACAGACTCGTCCATTGGGTTTTTAACTTTCTTGGACAAAGCCACAATCTGCTTTAAATATTCCTTATACTCAACGTCAGCCTGTTTGCGTTTCTTGACCAGCTCATCCAAGAGTTCGGACATTCGCAAATAATACTTCGGGTTAGTCGGCATCTCATCAATGATCAGCTTGCGGACGTTGTTCTCAATTGTTTCGGCAACCGCTTCCTGACTTTGCTTAATAGCGTCTGGCAAGTCATTCAAAGCGTCTTCACCTTTCTTCACAATTAAGTCCACCAAAGTCATATCGTCAAAAGCCGACAACTTCTCGCTTTCGGTAGCCGAAATATAACGGTCAATCAAAACTCGCATTGCCGGTTCGTATTTCTTCAGATCAATGTAATCACCGCTGGCAAGTTTAACTTCCATTCGTACTTGTTCGTAGTGTCTAACTTCTCGCTCAATCGCTTGTGCCTGATCTTTGGTATAACCAGCATCAGCCATATCGTTGGCCAAGTCGGCATAAGCTCGAAGCAAATGACTGACAGATTTATAAAGTTTTACTCGCTTGATTTCATTTTCTTTGAGGGAGTAAGGGTTTTCAACATCACCGCAGAAGTAGCGGATATACATGGCTGAATCTTTCGGCGGAGAGACTGGCTCGCAAAGTGCCTTCACAATTTCCATTGCCTCATCCAAATCCTTTTTGCCTTCATCCATGCGATCCTTCAAAAGCCCGAGCACGTCTTCCTTATCAAAACCCTCAAGAGCACCGGCAGTATAATCGCCGACAGCTTTCTCTAGTTTTTTGAATAGGTCCCGATAGTCCACAATATAGCCGTACTCTTTATCTTCGCCATCCAATCGGTTCACACGACAAATCGCTTGGAACAAGCCGTGATCCTGCATATTCTTATCAATGTAGAGATAAGTAGCTGGCGGTGCGTCAAAACCAGTCAAAAGTTTGTCCACCACAATCAGCAGTTGCATTTGACCCGGAGTTTCAATGAATTTCTTTTTGATTTCTTTCTCAAAATCTTCCGTGCTCTTGCCGTTTAACATTTTCTGATAAACCGCATATTCGCGAGTATCGGTAGACAAAGCACCGGGTTCGTAAGAAGTCACCACGGCACACTTGGTAAAGCCCATCGTCTGGAAAATTTCATAATACTGACAAGCTTCATAGATACTGCTGGCCACGAGCATGGCATTGCCACGACCACTGGCTAAGCGATCCTTTTTGTAGAAGTCATCTAAGATATCAAAAACCACTTTCTCCAGTCGTGATCGAGATGAGAGCAAACTTTGCATCGTACCCCAACGTCGCTTGAGTTCTGCTTTGGCGACATCAGTAAGCCCTTGGGTGCGTTCTTCAAACCATTCGTCGATCTTATCTTGGGAGCTGATACTTTGATCAACTCGGCGAGCTTCATAACGTAAATCCAAAACCACCTTGTCGGCCACGGCCTCGTTATATTTATAAGTATGGATATACGGTCCAAACGCCCCGATGCTGTTTGATTTATCAACCTTGAGAAGCGGAGTGCCGGTAAAGCCAAGGAATGTTGCCGTTGGCAAAAGTTCCTTCATCGCTTCGTGCAGTTTGCCGGTATGAGAGCGATGACATTCATCCACAAACACAAACAAATTGCCTTTGGCAGAAAAGTCCTTCGGCAAGTTTTTCTTTATCTCTGAAAGATAGTCATCAACATCAAGCTCGCCGGTCCCGTTTACTCGGCCAAATTTATGCACGAGCGAACAAAGCAACCACTTATCTTTTTTGTTTAATTCGTCCAATAAATCTCTGGCACTTGGTGCTCGATATATTTCTTCGTTCACGCCGTCAAAAACCTGTTTGATTTGCTGATCAAGTTCGGTGCGGTCGGTAAGTAAAAGCACCCGAGCATCGTTGATATTCTCGCGAATCCATTTAGCCAGCCAGACCATCGTCAAACTCTTGCCACTACCTTGCGTATGCCAAACAATTCCACCCTCGTGACGATTGACATAATCCTGAGCGGCCTTAACGCCAAAATACTGATTATGTCGGCAAGTCTTTTTTATACCGCTATCAAAAACAATAAAGTCGTGGATAATTTCCAATAAACGCTTCTTATCGCAAATCTGCAAAATAGCTCGGTCCAATCTGGACTCACTGCCGAGACCTGTCTCTTTCCAAGACAAATAATGTTGTTCGGGAGTTTCGGTCGTGCCATAACGCAAACCTTCAGTGTCATTACCAGCCATAACTAACTGAATCGTACCGAAAAATGTTTTGATAAATTCTTCTTTTTGATTGCCAATGTTTTGGCGAATGCCTTCGGACACGGAAACAATGCTTCGCTTGAGTTCAATCACACCGACAGCAATGCCGTTTACATACAGCACGATATCCGGCCGTTTGGTACGGTTGCCTTTGATCGTCACTTCCTCGGCAATCGCAAAATGATTATTCTCCGGATGTTCCCAGTCAATGAATTCAACATCCTGCTTGTGCTCTCCCAATTTCTCTCGTTCTTTGGCACTGTAGCGAAGCAAGCTGTAAGTTTCTTTATTCAGATCATACAAGCTCATCTGCGGACGATTGGTGCATTTCTTTAACTTCTCAATGGCTTTGCTGATCAAAGTTTCGCTGTGTCCGGAACGCAAAAGAAAAGAGCGCAAATAGACCTCTTCAACATTGTTGTTTTCCTCTCGCTCTTCAAAGTTGCCGAGATAATCATAGCCAAGCCGATCACGAAACAAAGCCACAATACGATCTTGCGTTTTGCGTTCCAGCTGGCCGACTTTAGTTGTGTTTAGTGTTTCCATATTGTTATTTTGTAAGTAATCTTATTTTGCCTGTTAAAAGTGTTTGCATCATTCCTTGTTTAATATTTTGGTATTTGGTAAGTTGCGATTCCAGTTTTTCAATTTCTGTGTCCATATCTGACAAGACAGTGGCGATAGCGGTTTGTTCTTCAGGATCAACTGGGAGATAAATTTTTACTTTGGAAATCTCGCCGAGATTAATTTTTTTAGGCACAGCCCATTGCAAGGATCTATCCTCTAATTCTTTTTTAAAGAAATCTGTCTTAGAAAAATGGTAGATATAAAGAGAGGTCTTTTTATCTTTGGGTTTTAGCAAAGCCAAGCTCACATAAAAACTGGCATTCGGTTCCCATGTAATCAATTTGCAATCTCCAATAGACCCGATTCTTGTCATTAAAATATCACCCTTTTCTATTCGGAAATTTTTGGTTAATAGTCTATGTTCGGTTTCACTAATATATTTAGTATTTTCAAAATCATTGCTGGTAACGCTTTCAACACTATAAAAAGGTACGCCCTCATCAACATATCTTGGTGTTTGGTGCGTACCGTCTTTTACATCAACTAAATCACCCAAGGTTTTCGTTTCCCACTTACTAGAAAATCCCGAAAGGCGTCGCTTCTTAGTAAGAAGTTCCTGCATTACACCCTGTTTGATATTCTTTTTCTTTCCAATTAATTTTTCAAACTTTTCAACCAACATACCTATATCGGAGATGGTGGTCGCAATTGCAGTTTGTTCAGTTTTGAATGGAGGAACTGCAAGTTGCATTTCCGTAAGTGTACCCATTGTGATATATGGGGTATTGCCTGCATTAACTTCTACTCTTATTCTTTCCTGTAAATTTCTATCCAAAAATAATTTTATATATTGGATGTCTGCTGAAAAATCAGATAGCACATACGTTCTTTGGTAAGCATTAAATTTCCCTTTGTAGTAATGTACATATCCAACATTTGCACCATTACCAGAAACTAACAGTGCCTCAGTATCAAAAGCATAACGATTTATTCGATAATAATCTTTGGCACACGTATAAAAACGATACTCACCACCTTCAACCATTGCATTGGCGTTAAGTTTTCCGGTGGTTATTTTTTCACAAACATTACCTAAATTTTTGACATCCCAATCGGCCGGAATCACACCGATCTCGGTTTGTTTATATCCTGATGGAATTTTTTGTGTAGTTGTTGTCATATTATTTCCTGTTAATCAGATCGTAGGCCAAGCTGGCTAGGGAGATGTAATGGATAGCCAAATTCTTATCTAAATCACGAGCTGGTGTGTGGGCTTTCTCGTTTCTCAAAAATTGGATGGCCATATGCAAAAACTTAATACCTTCGAAAAAGTCTTTTTCTGCGTCATCAACAGGCTGGTGACCAAAAATCTTGTCGTAATTTGTGGCACTAAAAGCGTCAGTCGCTTTTTCTTTGCCGGAAACATCCTTCAATTTTTTTCTAACAACCTTGTAAGCCTCCTCAACAGCATTAAAACAATGCCCGTCATTTAAAAGTTTTTGTACGTGGTCAAAAATATCTTTCTGCAAAAGAATGTTGATGTTACCGTTTTTGAATGTGGCTTCGGACTTGTTTTCTTTCTTATCCGTTTTTTTACCCAACAATCTCTCGGCAACATTTTTGCCTGCTTTCATTCTGTCCTCCGGAAAATCTTCCTTTTTAAGATTGTCTATAAGGATTTGATTCTCAACATATTCAAGTAACTTGACAACGCTCTTGCCGACAACTTTATCGTCGCCATTCAACCACAAACCTCTCAAACGGTTAGCCTTTGATCCACTACTGTACAGATACTTTTTACTATAAATATCCATACCAATATCATCCCTGAAAAATTCACCCATAGTCCTATCGGAGAAATTCAAAACATAACCACCGTTCATTTGGAATAGCTTCTCAAGTATTTGTTTTTCGTTCGTGGTTAGATTTGCCATATTATTTAAGCTTAAATCCCATCTTAGCGAGATGATCCTCAACCTTTTTGGTAAGCGTCTCCACTTCGCTCGTGACTTCCGCCATTGGCTCGGCATAACGCTCGGCTAATTCTTTAACTCTGCCGGCGAGAGTCTGGGAGAGACGATCTATTTCGCCTAAAACTCGAGCAGACAATTCGTCCATCCATTTATTCTCAACCACCAAAGTTTTGATTTCTGCTTCGGTAAAAGTCGGATATTTAACCAGCACTTTTTTCTCCAAGTCTTTCTCGGCGTCTTTGATCGCTTTCTTGGTGTCGGCTTCTTTTTCAAACAAAGCTGAATACTTTTCAAGTACAGCAAGCTCGTCAACATCGTCCGCACTGTTTTTGATTTCTTTGATTCGTTTAAGCACACTGGCCTTGCTGATTTTGTCGTTATCAATTACTTCTTCGAGCAAGCCTTCCTCACCGCCATGCTCGTCTTTGAGCGAATCCATATCAACGCCGACCTGTTCAAGGGTAGCGTTCAAATCATCAAGAGCTTTCTGCTCTTTGGTAAAATAAGTTTTGATAGCCAAAGAGATCGGGATAAGGCGACCTTCAAGACCGACAAGTCCTTCAATCTCTTTTTTCTTGCCTTTATTTTCTTTTTGTAAGCGGATTATTTCCTTGCCAGCTTTCCAGCCGTCAATGGTAATAATATGCGTATCGTCCTGCATCACTTCTTCCCAATAAGCCATCAGGTGCTGATAGATATCATACTTATCAACCAGTTTGAGATTGGCACAAGCTGAAAGCAGGTCGCTGGCAATTTTATAAATGACCGCTTTTGGATGATTGGCAGTATCAATATTCTTGAGAAAATCAGTTGACGCTTTTTGCCACTTGGCAAAAGTATTCAGGGTTTGTTTTCTAAAAGCTTCAAACTCCGGATGAGTAAGAATAGTCTTTTTTATTTCGTCCGAAGCGATAAGCAATTCGCTGTATCCTTTTCGGCCATTGGCTTTGAAAAGAGATTTTTCAAGCGTTGGGCAAATATCCCAATATGCGGACAAAGCAGAAATGTCAGCGTCAGGAATTCCACCTTTGAGATGTGCTTCGATGTCTTGGATATCTTCCAGCTCTTGCGTATCGATGTAGCGTGGGAGATTGAGGTTATATTCGTTTTTCTTTATCTCCTCATTGGCCACAAAGCGAGAAAACTTGGCGGTTTCCAATTTGCCGTTCCAAGTGTCCACGATTTTGCGAATGTCCTGCTCACGCAAACGATTCTTATTACCGTCTTTAACAAAACCTTTGGAGGCATCAATCATAAAAATGCCTTTGCGATCACTAGCTCCGGCTTTATCTAAAACAATAATACACGCCGGAATGCCGGTACCGTAGAAAAGGTTGGCCGGTAAGCCGATGATACCTTTGATATATCCTCGTTCAATAATATTTTTGCGAATTTCCGCTTCAGCATTGCCACGGAACAAAACACCATGAGGCAAAATGACTGCACCGGTCCCAGTACTCTTGAGCGACTTTAAAATATGCAAAAGAAAAGCGAAGTCGCCATTTTTCTTGGGAGGAATACCGAAGCCGTCAAAACGGCCGTATTGATCGTGATCAGGATCAAAGCCGTTACGCCAAGACTTATAAGAAAAAGGTGGATTGGCCACGACATAGTCAAAAGTTTTGAGGGCACTATGTTCGGTGAAAAGCGGAGTAGAAAGCGTGCTCTGACCTTTCTTAATTTCAGCCTCGGGCTTGCCATGAAGCCACATGTTAAGAGTTGCGAGTCCGGCAGTAGCGTTATCAAGCTCTTGTCCGTAGATTGTAATTTTTTGAGCTTCCTCGGCGACTTTCAAAAGAAGTGAACCGGAACCGCAGGTCGGATCGTAAACCGTGTGCATACCGGTGTCGGCTTTGTTAGCTTCAATCACTTTGGCCATAATGCGAGAAACTTCGGCCGGAGTATAAAATTGTCCTTTGCTTTTTCCTGATTCAACAGCGAAATGCTTCATCAAGTATTCGTAAGCATCGCCCAAGAGGTCATCACCTTCGGCACGATTCTTGCTGAAATCTAAATCAGGATTTTCAAAGATAGCGATAAGATTGGAAAGGCGGTCCTGCATGTCCTTGCCTTTGCCAAGCTTGTCTTCGTCGTTAAAATCAACAGCATCGATGACACCTTGCAAGCCATTGGCCTCGGCCAGCTTATTCAAAACTTTATTGATCCCGTCACCGATATCCGGTTTACCTTTGAGTTTTATCAAATCAGAAAAACTGCCACCAGCCGGAATGTCTACGAGCTGATTGGCCTTACCGGCATATTTATCCGAGACATAGCGAACGAACAAAAGCACGAGGACGTAATCCTTATACTGGGATGCATCCATACCACCACGGAGTTCGTCGCATCCTTGCCAGATAGAGCTATAGAGTTGTGATTTTTTAATTGCCATATATTTTATTTTTCTTTGCGAGAGTTATAAATAAAATCCTCGCCGATTTTCCAAACACCTTTCTCTCGGAAAGCCGGAATATTTTGACGGCGAGCGGCGTTAATCATGCCCGGGGCAGATAGTTTGTTTAATTTTGTATACTCGGACAAAGTGATAACCTTTTGACCTTTGAGATAAGTAATCCTCTTACTCAATGATTCCATCAAAGCCAAGGCGATAACCTTTTCCATATTTTTGGCGTTTTTTTCATCACGGTATTCGGCAAATGACTTATAGTATTCTTTCTTTTCACGATCACGAATGATGATTATCGGAAAGCCAAGACGCTGAAGCTGAAAACAAATGAGCACGCGACCAATACGGCCGTTGCCATCGTTGAAAGGGTGAACGGTTTCAAAATCCAAATGGAATTTAGCGATCTTGTCTAAGAAATAATTTGAGAGGTCGCCGGTGTATTCAGTGATGATTGCCTCAATCATTTTCTCAACATGTTCCGGTGCTGGGGCAACGTGGGTCCCAACACGGACGTATTCTCCGAGCTTTCTAAAACGACCGGCAATTTTGTCGTCGATGCCACCGATAAGCATTTGATGCAAAAGTAAGATTGTCTCTTTGTTAGTTTCCGTTTCTTTACTCTTGTTGCGAATGTAGCCGATAACTCGAGCCAAGTTTTTGGCCTCATAAACTTCACGCAACGAAACATCACGGGAGACCTCCATATCCAAAAGGATCTTCTCAGTTTCCTTGAGGGTAAGGGTGGAGTTTTCAATAGCGTTGGAGTTATAGACGCTTTCTGGCACTTCGGCCTCGTCAATCATCACCAAAAGAGACTCCTTGCCTTTGCGGAGGGTGTCATATTCGCTTTTTAGAGCTGTAAGCCTGTCTTTTATAGGTTTTGTTATAGCCATATGTTTTGTTAAAATTATAAGGTTAGTATAAGCGATTTCGACTTAAAAGTCAATATTTAGTGAATGGAGACCATATATTGCTTCCTATTCACTAGATTATATACCGAGTTTGACCATAAAAGCAAGCAATCCTCCCCGTTTCAGCAATATGACAAAAGTGTCTCATATCGGAAAAACGAACACCTTACACACTTCCGAGAAATTTTGAGCAGTGCTATAATAAAATCAACAATTTAATAATTTCGCCTCAAGGGGCGACCTGAATGGTATTCCGTGCTCAAGGGCTCGTGATTGTTATCACTTTTTGTGGTAATTGATCACGAGCTCTTTTCGTTGAGGCGTTAACGAATATGAATATGAAAAATGAAAATGCAAAGTTAGTTTTTATTTATGCCCTGCTGGGGAGCGTGGAATCCTACACGGACGTCACACATAAAATACCAGCAAAAGTGTATTTTAATTCCCCGATATCTGATCTGGATGTTTCCGAACAGAAGGCGGTCATGACCGAGCTGAAAAAGAAAAAGATTATTGCCAGCTTTAAACTGGATGACGGCGACTTTGTAGTTTCTAAGCCGAGCCGGTCCATGCTCAATGATTATTATTTCAAACTGAAAGACAAGCCTGAACCAAAACTGGAAAAGCCGGTGGATACTAAGATCAGGTTTGATGAGAAAACCGGAATAATAAACATGGGAGGAAAAACCTGCCCTATTCCGATTAACACCAACCAATACTTCCTATGCAAAACTATTTTCGCAGTCCCGTTTGGCACACTGGTCAAAGAAATAGACTTTTTAGATTTAATGGACTGGGCAAAAGACAGCAAAGACAGTGTCTATGACGCTATGCGAGCGATAAATAAAAAAGTGAAGCATAAGCTGGAGATAGACAAGCTTTTGAAATGGAAAGTTAGGCGCATATTTATTGATTACAAAGCTGGATAAGGTGGAGTCCGACCTGATTCGGACAGCAAAGAGCAGACTGAAAGAAAACGGTCTGCTTTTTTATTTGCGGGCCGGCAAACAATATGCCGAAGCCAATAATCACAAAGAAAATACCACCCCTCACCCCAGCTCAAATGGAGGAAATTTTCATGGACAGATTAGCCGATCTGATTGTCCGACTTTTGGATTATCGCTACGAGCAAAAAGAGAAAGAAAAACAATCTAATAATCAAAATGAATATGAAAAACCAAACACCCGACAATAATTTTATTACCAGCGACTTCTATGTGGCCGCTTTTTTGCTCGCCTACAAATACCAACTTGTTGGTATAAATAAAACCGATGCTCGCCGGTTTCGTTTTGTCTTTGTTGACCAACCAGGACGACCCCAATTCGTGGAGGGTTATTTTTTAGGTTATACCGACGTGAACGCCAAGGAATTTGTCTTGGCGATCAAAGAGCTGAAATCACTGATGTATAACGACGCTATCAGTTGAAAATAATTGAATATGAAATATGGAAAATTTGCCATTCGAAATAGATAACAATGATTACGTAAAGCTTCCCCGAAGCATCAAGACCGCCCTTGTGGACGGCTATTTGAGTTTTGAGGAATACTCGGTCCTCGTCTGGTTATGGATCACTGCCAACCCACGAATGGGAAAAGCTCATGTCAGCTACGCAGGACTTTCCAAGGACTTCAAAGAAAAGTATTCCAAGAATCACATCAATCGGCTGATGCTGAACCTGAAGCGTAAGAAGTGGGTATGGTTTGCCATACAGCAAGGTCGCAGAAGTTCGTTCCATGTTGATATCTCCCGTTACCCCTTATCAAATGGCGGTTTTGTAGACCTTGAAACCCGTAGCAAACAGAAGTATGGCAGAAGTGAGGGTGGTACTGATACACAATTACCAGCAGAAGCACCGACAGAAGTCAGTGACGTTCGGCAGAAGTTGGAAAGTGACAAAAACGCTTTAGTAGATAGGTTTTCTTTCGGTTCGGAAAGCTCGCTTGGCAGAAGTTCCAAGAACGACAACGAAAAAGAAAATAAAAACAACCGATCGAATCGTGGTCGACCCGTAAGAGAATTCACTCCCAAGTCTTATGAGGAACAGAAATGTTGGGAGATCGCCAAAGAGCTGGGAGAAAAAGATATGACTTTTATTTTATCATCTCTCAAGAAATACGGACTAGCAAGAATTGAGGAAGCCTACCGGTCTGTAATGGATCAACCAAGCGACAAAATCCGGCATAGAGGTGCATATTTCAATAAATTATTAACCCTTTAAAAGATACTAAATGATACCCAAATGGCAAAAAATGTAGACATAAAAAATGAAAAATACCAGAATGCAATCCGCTTAAAATACGGCGATTTTACTTATTCAGAGATTGCCCAACTGCTAAAAGTCTCTCACGTTACTGTAAAGAGATGGTTTCGGTCAGACGGTTTACTTAAGGATGAGTACGAACGATACGAAAAAGAAAGAAATAAAGTTCGTGATAAAGAGACCGATACCGTCCTAATGAAACACGCCGAGACCGCATCCAAAATGTTAGTTAGTCTTATGGGCGCCAAAAGCGATGCCATGAAATTCCGAGCGGCCAAAACCATTCTTGATTTTGTCCGAGGTCCGGCTGGAGGCAGAGATGATGATTGTAATGACGAAGAATACAAAAGAGGTAGTCGTCAAATAGAGGAAATTTTAGAGAAATACAAGAATAAAAAGCCTGTGGGCAACTAACGCTTAGCTTGTTGCCAAAAATAGCGTATGTTGTGTTTGAAAGCTAAGCCTAAAATTATTAGCCAAAATTAAAATGAAAATAATATGGAACATGCATTAATTTACTGCCGAGTCTCAACCGAGGAACAGGCCGAGGACGGCCACCACTCGCTTGCGACTCAGCTCAAGCTCTGCAAACGAGCGATCGAGGAAAGTAACAAATTCAAACTGATAGATGACGGTGTTTTTGAAGACCCCGGACGATCAGCCACTAATATGAATCGTCCCGGTCTACAAGACATGTTACTTAAAATCCAAGACGACAAAACAATCAGGGCGGTTTTTATTCAAGACACTGACCGACTAGCCAGAAACGCTCTTGATCACATGCAGATCAAAGCGATCATGAAAAAGCATGATGTTGAACTGTTCTCTGTCTCCCAACCTGGCATTACCGATAGCCCCGAGGGAAACTTTATGGACTTGGTTATTGCCGGTGTGAACCAACTCCAATCCCAAATCACTTCGAGAAAAACTTTGAAAAGTCTTGAGCTAAAATTCTGGGAGGGTTGGTGGCCGACCGGTGTGGCTGTCGGCTATTTAAATGCTGGCGAGCCGGACGATGAGAAAAAAAGAATTATTATTGTAGATGAGGAACGGGCACCGCTTATTCAAGAAGCATTCAAAATGTATGTGACTGGCGATTATTCAGTCTTTGAAGTTCGCGATGCTTTATACAAAAAAGGTTTTAGAACACACGCCGATAAACGATTGGCTCACAGTAAGATGATCGAGATACTAAAAAATCCTTTTTATTATGGTGAGATGAGGTGGCGAGGATTAGTTAACACCGGAAAACATAAACCACTTATAGATAAAGATTTGTGGGAACGAGTCCAGTTGGTTATGGCCGAACACAATAGATATGCCTGCCGACGGCAAAAATTCAATTTCATTCTGCGAGGTCTAACCTTTTGTGCCAACTGCGGACAAAGATACACCGCCGAACATCATCCTAAGAAAAATAAATCATATTATCACTGCAACCGGTCTGGCGATCAGATTAAATGCCAAGACAAATATGTGGAAGTCTGGGATATAGAACAGCAAGTTGCTAACTTGTTCAAGTATATAGAATTTACTCCCAATTTTACCGACAGACTGGTGACCAAGATTGAAAAGATTTACAGCGGTCGCAAAGAAGTGATCAATAAAGACAAACGAGGCTTGAATACTCAAAAGATGATGTTTGAAAAGAAACGGGACACCGCCGAGGAAAAACTATTTGCCGGACTTATTACCGATGACGACTTCACCAGAATAAAAGTGAAAATTAAAGAACAGCTTGGGCTGTTGCAAGACGAACTGTACGTCCAAGATAAAAAACTCAATATGAGGATCGATGAACTGCAAGATATGCTCTTGTTTGTCCGCAACGCTTACGAAGCCTATACTAAATCTCCGGACGAAATGAAACGATTATTCCTTGGGCTTTACTGGGAAAGATTTGAGGTAGCCGACAAAAAAATCCAAACCGTAATACCATCACCGATCATAAGAGGACTGATGCAAGCTGAGGATATGGTTTTTACCAAGAAATACAAAGAAATTACCGGTCCGAGAATAATAACCGACTTGGCCGTAGAATTCACACCATTCATAGCTGGCAAATCAAAATCCAAGATTGCCCCTAAAACGCAAAAATCCCGACAAATTGCCGAGATTCCTGCAATGATATCCAATCAACCGAACTCGGTTATATTAGATACCGTTTGGGGTGCCTAATGGGATTTGAACCCATTCTGAGAGATCCACAATCTCTCGTGCTAACCATTACACTATAGGCACCGTGTAGCCCCCGACTTAGTCGGGGGAATTTCAAATTTCCAATATCCAATTTCCAAACGATTATAACAGGTTATTTACAAAAAATCAATACCAACTGTATTACCTGGTTTGGTTTGACATTTTGGCTTTGATATTGATTTGACATTGGAAATTTGGATTTTGAAATTTGGCGTGTGACCCCGCTTGGAATCGAACCAAGATCCACAGCTTAGAAGGCTATTGTTCTATCCATTGAACTACAGGGTCATAACTAAAGCGATTTTACCTGATTTTGAAGAAAAAATCAAGGTGTGGTATAATAACAATGCTAAATAACACTATAAAATTTATGAAATTCAAAATTATTATTTTATTATTTGTTGTCGCTTTGGGCGTGTTTTCGTTTTTTGTTATTGCGACTAAGGCCACGACCGCAGATTACGGATTGTCTGATAGCGGAGCAAAAGCCGGGTATATTGCTGATGCTAAGGAGCCTAACGTAGGCCAGTGGGCGGATTTATTGTCTTTGGTTGGCCAGGTCTTGGGTATTGTTTTGGCGATGATTGGGGTGGCGTTGTTTGGCTTAATGCTTTATGGTGGTGGACGGTGGTTAATCGCGCGCGGCAACCAAGAAGATATCACCAAAGCGCAAGATATAATTCAGGCGGCGTTAATTGGTATGGCGATAATTTTTGTCTCTTTGGGCGTGGGGAATTGGGTGATTGGGAAGTTGGCGGGGGGGGGTAGTGGAGGACATGGCGAAGTCGGATGCACACCAAAATATACCGATGTTATGACTGCGGAACAGCAGTTGGCGGTTCAACAAGCCCAGTGTGGCGATAAAGATGAAGAGCAATGCTTGGCAGAGACCACATATTGTGATTGGAAAGAAGGAGGGGGAGACATATTAGACGAAGTACCAGGGAAATGTATGGGTGGCGACATTTCGCCGGATCAATTTTGTACGTCGTTTTGTAATTTACAAAGGGATCAGGATGTGGCTGGCGTGTGTGATGGAGCATGCAGTATGGAAAATGGTCAAGGAGTACCTGGTGGGCAAACGAGGTTTTCCATAACTGATCTTTGTGCCGAAGCCGATACGCAAGATATGTGTGGATATTATTCTCCGTATTGTTTCTGGCAACCAGATTGACAAATTTTTAATATTCTGCTATCATAACCCCATTAAATATCCCGACTTAGTCGGGACCGAACGGTTAGGAACATGCTCCGACACCGGCGGTAACTAATACGCATGTATGTTAAATACCAAGAAAAAGCAGGCCGTCATTAAGAAATACCAGACCCACGAAGGGGATACTGGCAGTAGCGAGGTACAAATTGCCATTTTGACTGCGGAAATTGATGAATTAATCGGGCATTTGAAACTACACCCCAAAGATCACTCTTCTCGTCGGGGGTTACTGCGCAAAGTAAGCGCGCGCCGTCGTTTGATGAAGCATTTAAAAAAAGAGAATGCCGAGAGTTACGAACAATTGACTAAAAAACTCAAAATTAAACAGCCGAAAGCTGTTTTGAAACCGGGTAGTAAAGGCGAAGTGGTTGACTTGGAAGCCGAAGAAGAAGACGTAAATATTAAAGAAGATGTTACCGAATAAGTCATCTCATCCTTTAAAACACCCCGACCAACGGGTCGGGGTGTTTATTGATGTCCAAAATATGTATTACAGCGCCAAAAATTTGTTTGGCGCGAAAGTTAATTTTGGCAATATTGTCAAAGAAGCGACGGCCGGGCGAAAATTGATTCGGGCGATTGCCTATGTTGTTTCTACCGAAAGTAAAGACGAACAGCCGTTTTTTGACGCGCTGTATAATTTGGGAATTGAGACCAAAGAACGCCCGTTGCAAATTTTTTACGGTGGTGATAAAAAAGCGGATTGGGATGTGGGGTTAACGGTGGACGCGATTCGTTTGTCTTCCAGTTTAGACGCGGTGGTGTTGGTTTCCGGCGACGGCGATTATTTACCATTAGTTGAATATTTGAAATTTAATCAAGGCTGCCAAGCCGAAGTGATGGCCTTTGGCGGAACAGCGTCAGGTAAATTGAAAGAAGCGGCTGACGATTTTATTGATTTGAGTGAAGATAAGGGGAAGTTTTTGATTAAAAATATTATTAGAAAATAGTTGTATTTGTCATTGCACTCGCCATTGTCATCGCACTCGTCACTGTCATCCCGATGAAAATCGGGATCTTCGCACGGCAATCACTATTGGACAGAGATTCCGATTTTCATCGGGATGACAAATAGAAAACTAAAAATAAATTTAAAATAATTATTAACTAATTGCTGGTTTGAGGACACATAGACCTTTTTGGTCTGTAGCTCTCAAATCAGCTCTGGAAAGGTATCCCTATGGATATTAAAAATTGGTCCACCGAGTGGGCGGGTAGAACGCTTACCGTGGAAACAGGTCGTTTGGCTTTACAGACAAACGCCTCTTGTACTGTGCGCTATGGCGACACGGTAATTTTAGCAACCGCTGTCATGAGTCCGAATTTACGTCCGGGTTTGGATTTTTTCCCGCTGATGGTGAATTTTGAAGAAAAATTTTACGCGGCCGGAAAAATCAAGGGCTCACGATTTATCAAACGCGAAGGCCGTCCGACCGAGGACGCGATTTTGTCCGGTCGTTTAGTTGACCGTGCGATTCGTCCGTTGTTTGATGAGCGACTGCGTAACGATGTGCAAGTTATTTTGACCGCCCTTTCGTATGATAGTGAAAATGACCCGCAAGTGCCGGCGATGATTGCCGCTTCGGTGGCGTTATCAATTTCCAATTTGCCGTGGGATGGTCCGATTTCGGTTTCTCGCGTGGGACGCATTGATGGTAAATTGATTTTGAATCCGAGCGTTGAACAGCGTACAAAATCTGATTTTGATTTGGTGGTGGCCGGTTCCGAAGGCAAAGTGGTAATGGTGGAAGCCGGCGTGAACGATGTCGCCGATAACGAAATTTTAGAAGCGATTAAATTTGGTTCGGAAAATTTCGCGACCGTCGTGAATTTTATTAAAAAAATTCAAGCCGAAGTGGGTGAAAAGAAATTGGATTTATCCAAAAATGTTTCTGAAGCTGAACAAAAATTACGCGATATTGAAACCGAAGTAATTGCGTTTGTGAAAGGACATGCCAATGATTGGGTTTTTGACGCACCTAAACCGGATCGTCGCGCGCGTGTGGAAATGATTAGCCGATTTTCCACTGCCGTCGCGGAAATGTTAAAAACCAAAGAGGCCGATGCCGACACTTCTAAAGTAATTTTGGGACGCGTAAAAATTTATGTAGAAAAAGTTATTACCGCGCGAATTTTGGATAAGGGCCAGCGTTTAGACGATCGCAAATTAGACCAGATTCGTCCGTTAAATATCGGTGTGGGATTATTGCCACGCACGCATGGTTCCGGTTTGTTCCAACGCGGCGATACGCAAGTGTTGTCGGTTGTTACTTTGGGCGCGCCGGGTGATGTGCAAACGATTGATACGATGTCCGAAGACAGCACCAAACGCTACATGCACCACTACAATGACACCCCAGCCACTTATGGTGAGGCCGGGCCACTTCGAGGCGCTGGCAACCGTTCCATTGGCCACGGTGCCTTGGCAGAGCGTGCGTTAGAGCCGGTTTTACCTGATCAAAAGACATTTCCTTATGCTATGCGTGTTGTGTCCGAGGTTTTGGGTTCAAACGGTTCGTCTTCCATGGCTTCTACCTGTGGCTCCACTTTATCCTTAATGGACGCTGGCGTACCAATTAAAAAAATGGTGGGCGGAATTGCCATGGGATTAGCGAGCGACGAAAAAGGCCGTTACAAAATTTTAACGGATTTACAAGATGTAGAAGATGGACCGGGCGGTATGGATTTCAAAATTACCGGCACCCGCGATGGTATTACGGCTATCCAAATGGATACCAAGACCACCGGTTTGAGTTGGGAAATTGTGCAAGAGACATTTACCAAATCAAAAGCCGCACGTTTGGAAATTTTAACCGCAATGGAAAAAATTATTTCCACTCCGCGCGCGGATTTATCCAAATACGCGCCACGTATTGAAATCATGATGATTGATCCGGAAAAGATCCGCGATGTCATCGGTCCGGGCGGAAAAATGATTAACAAAATCATCGCCGAGACCGGCGTGGATATTGACATTGAGCAAGATGGTTCGGTGTTTATCACTTCCCATGAACCCGAAGGAATGTTAAAAGCCAAGAAATGGATTCATGATTTAACGCACGACCCGATGCCGGGCGAACAATTTGAAGGCACGGTGGTGCGCATTGAAGATTTTGGCGCGTTTGTGGAAATTGTCCCGGGTAAAGATGGTATGGTGCATGTTTCTGATATTGCTTGGAGTCGCACCAACAGCCCACGCGATGTGATGAAAATTGGCGACAAAGTAAAAGTAGTTGTCAAAGAAGTTGATAATTTAGGCCGGATTAATTTGAGCATGAAAGCGCTCATACCAAAACCAGAAGGTTTTGTAGAACCACCGCCATTTGAACGCCGTCCGCCACGTAGTGGTGGATTTGGCGGTGGTGGACATGGTGGCGGAGGACGAAAATTCTAAGAGATAAAAAATAGACGGGCCAATTTGGTCCGTCTATTGATTTTTGGATGTTTTTATGGTTAAATATCGGTGAATTAAGCCGACGTGGTGGAATTGGTATACACGCATGCCTTAGAAGCATGTTCTCAAAAGGATTGAGAGTTCGAGTCTCTCCGTCGGCACAATTTCTACAACCCCAACAGCACCGCCGCGATCCAAGGGAAAGCCACTGTCACATCGCTTTGGATAATTTGATAATAACTTTCGGTTGATAATTTGTCCCAGGTGATTTTTTCTTTACCGCCAGCGCCGGAATATGAGCCGTAGGACATCGGCGACGAACCAATTTCCACAAATCCAGCCCAATCGCGGACTTTTTTCAATTTCAGATCGTGTTTAAGTGATGGCACTACGCAAATTGGAAAGTCAGCCGAAATTCCACCACCTAATTGCAAGAAAGCAATCGGCGCGTCTTGGGATTCTTTCATATACCAATCATACATCAGATGGAAATAATCCAAACCGGATTTCATCACGTTTGGGCTCACGCTGGTGTTGCCTTTTTTCTTGTGCGCTCCGTTATAAGTATAACTCGCGAAAATATTGCCCATCGTAGAATCCTCAAAACCCGGCACCACAATCGGGATATTTTTTTGATACGCGGCATACGCCCAGCAATCATCTGGGTTGGCCTGTGGGTCAGGTGAAATTAATTTTTCGGAAAATAATCTACGGAAATATTCGTGCGGTAAATAACTTTTGCCGTTTTTTTCCGCCTCTTTCCACATCTTTAACAAATGTGGTTCCATAATACGCACACTTTCATCTTCCGGTAAGAAAGTGTCGGTAATTCGGCGCAAACCGGTATCGCGTAATTCCGCTTCTTGCTCCGGGGTTAATTCGGTATAGCGGGGGATATAGGCATAATGAGAATGGGCGACATAGCGATAGTATGATTCTTCGTGATTAGCGCCGGTGGCCGAAACCAAATGGACTTTGCCTTGGCGAATAAGTTCGGCGAGCATAATGCCGACTTGGAACGAACTCAAAGCACCGGCCAAAGTTACCATTAGTTTGCCCCCATTATCCAGGTGATTTTTGAGCCACAGAGCGGCCTGCATGGTGGAGCCGCCGTTGCAATGGTTCAAAGTGGTTTCGGCAAAAGCGGATACCGGCGACTTAACATTTTTTAGGCGCGCGTTTAAACCGCCGGCCGAAGCCGGTTTGGTTTCGGGGACAATAAATTTGCGCAAGCCCGGAGATAGTTTTTGAAATTTGGTTTTGGACATAAAATTTAATAATTTACGCCTATATTTTATCGCCTTCTTGTTAAAATGTAAAGAGTGTGCTAAATTAAGGTTGTTAATAATTTAAATTATATGAAAATTTTTCTAGACACCGCCAATGTAGCAGAAATTAAAACCGCCGCCAGCTGGGGGATTTTAGACGGCGTTACCACCAATCCGTCGCTCGTCGCCCGAGAAGGTCGGGATTTTAAACAAACAGTTTTAGAGATTTGTGAAATTGTGGATGGGCCGGTTTCGGCCGAGGTGATTAGTTTAGAGGCGGACAAAATGGTAGCAGAAGGGAATGTATTTTCGGCTTGGCACAAAAATGTGATTGTCAAAGTTCCTTGTACGCCCGACGGTTTGAAAGCGACAAAAATTTTAGAAGGCCAAGGTATTAAAGTAAATGTTACTTTGGTGTTTTCGGTTAATCAGGTTTTGCTGTGCGCGAAAGCGGGCGCGAGTTTTATTAGTCCGTTTGTGGGACGGTTAGATGATGCCGGTGAAGACGGTATGAAAATGATCGCCGAGTCCGTGGTTTTATTAAAAAATTATAATTATGAATCGCAGATAATTGTGGCTTCAGTGCGTAGTTTGGAGCATGCCAAACAGGCGGCCATTTTAGGCGCGCACATTGCTACTATTCCCTTTAAAATATTGGAACAAATGACTAAGCATCCGCTCACCGATGCCGGTATTACCAAGTTTTTGGCCGACTGGGAAAAGGCCAAAAAGTAGTGGATACAATTTGTATACAGGTTATCCACAACCCTCCCTTGACAGCTTTTTGTATTTATTGTATAATCGCCTGTGCGTTAACTTCCCGATAAATCGGGACCACGTCCACAAGACTTGAACTAACGTTCGCTTGGACCTCTGGGTAAGTCCCGACTAAGTCGGGAAAAGAATCTAACACCATCATGTTACTGATCTCTAATTCTTACTCAAAATATCCAAGCGGTTAAAAGCAGAATTCTTTTTCTGTATTTTATAAGAACCGCTTGAATAGAGCGGTTCTTTTTTTAAAAATTAACAAAATTTACGAGCCAAGGCGAAATAAATTTTGCGGTAATTTTTAACGCCGGCAGAGCCGGTGTAATCCACAAGAAAAAAATTCAGGCAAGCGCAAGCATGAGGCGAAAAATATTTCGTAACATACTTGCGAATGATCTGACTGAACTTTGACAATTCAAAAATTCAACGAATAAAATAATAGGGTAGGTAAGCAATTTTAAATTGTAGGCGAAAGCACTATTTAGTGTTTTCGTTGTACGCAATTTCATTAAGGGCATACGGTGAATGCCTTGACACCAAAAGACGATGAAGGACGTGGCAGGGTGCGATAAGTCTCGGGGAGGTCCCAAGCAACCTTTGATCCGGGAATTTCCGAATGGGGAAACCCATACCGATTTAATCGGTATACTGTACAGTGAATACATAGCTGTACGGAGAAAACCTGGCGAAGTGAAACATCTCAGTAGCCAGAGGAAAAGAAATTGAAAAGATTCCCTTAGTAGTGGCGAGCGAAAAGGGAAAAGTCCAAACCGTGTAAATGTTTCTGTGTCAAAAGATTGATCGCAAGATTGATTTGGACATGCAGATTAAAGAGACAAGTCGTTGTTTATACGGGGTAATAAGATGTAAGTGCCGTTATTTGTCAGAATGGGTGGTAAGTTATCCTTCCTAGTTGAAAGTCCCTGGAAAGGGCTACCGGAGAAGGTGAAAGTCCTGTAACGCGAAAGGAGTTAACTTAACATAACTTATATTCTTGAGTAGGGCGGAACTCGTGAAATTCCGTCTGAATTCAGGCCGACTATGGTCTAAGACTAAATACTTTTGGTGATCGATAGTGGACAAGTACCACGAGGGAAAGGTGAAAAGCAGCCCGGTAAGGGCGATGAAATAGTATCTGAAACCGTATGCTTACAAAGAGCAGGAGCCCACGACATCGCAAGATGTACGGGGTGACTGTGTTCCTATTGAAGAATGAGCCTGCGAGTAATAGTACGCGGCTAGGTTAAGGGCCTAATGGTCCGGAGCCGTAGCGAAAGCGAGTCTTAACGGGCGCTTTGTCGTGTGCTATTAACCCGAAACCGGGTGAGCTATCCATGAACAGGATGAGTCCCGCCGAAAGGCGGGAGGAGGTCCGAACCCACGAGCCGTGCAAAACTCGGGGATGATTTGTGGATGGGAGAGAAATTCTAATCGAACTCGGTGATAGCTGGTTTTCCTCGAAATAGTTCTAGGACTAGCCTCAAGCGTTTTTAGCGGTGGTAGAGCACTGGATGAGAATTGGGTCCTTCGGGATACCGTTTTCAATCAAACTCCGAATACCGTCAAGCATAGCTTGGGAGTCAGACAGTGGGGGCTAAGCTTCATTGTCAAAAGGGGAACAGCCCAGATCGCTAGCTAAGGTCCCTAAATCCATGTTAAGTGTAAAAGGTGGTGATAATTCTTATACAACCAGGATGTTGGCTTAGAAGCAGCCATCATTTAAAGATAGCGTAACAGCTCACTGGTCAAGAGTTTTCGCGCCGAAAATGTACCGGGGCTAAAACATGGTACCGAAGCTGCGAACTTGTTACGGGGAACTTTTTTTCTGATCAATATTTCGGAAGAATAGTTCCCCGTAGCAATTGGTAGAGGAACGTTCGCAATGCACTGAAGCCGTAGGCGCGAGCCGCGGTGGAGCGTTGCGAAGCGAGAATGCAGGCATGAGTAACAAAAATCCGGATGAGAATTCCGGACGCCGAAAATCCAAGGTTTCCTGGGCAACGAGAATCGTCCCAGGGTTAGTCGGTCCTAAGGCCAGCCCGTTGCAAGACGGGGTAACTGATGGATGAGCGGGTTAATATTCCCGCACTGCTTAAGATTTGGTTAGGGTGCGCACCTTTGAACCCAATGCGTGTTTTGAATATACACGTTGCGCAAGCTCGAGATGAAGCCTTCGGGTGGAGTCGAGATTGGGAGACGGGGTGCCCAGAAAAGCCCAAAACCGTTAAGTTTTAAGTAACCGTACCGTAAACCGACACAGGTAGATAGGTCGAGAAGACCAAGGCGCACGAGAGAACCTTCGCTAAGGAACTAAGCAATACAGCGGCCGTAACTTCGGGATAAGGCCCACCTCTCTTCGGAGAGGTTACAACAAAAGACACACTGCGACTGTTTAACAAAAACACAGCTCCCTGCAAAAGCGTAAGCTGAAGTATAGGGGGTGATGCCTGGCCAGTGTCAGAACGTTAAAGGGAGGAGTGCAAGCTCCGAACTGAAGCGCTGATGAACGCCGGCGGTAACTATAACCGTCCTAAGGTAGCGAAATTCCTTGTCGGGCGAGTTCCGACCTGCACGAATGGTATAACGATGGTGTGACTGTCTCAGCGAAGGACTCGGTGAAATTGCAAGGGAGGTGAAGATGCCTCCTACCCGCAACTAGACGAAAAGACCCCGTGAAGCTTTACTACAACTTGATATTGACACAAGGTTAATTATGTTGAGAGTAGGTGGGAGCCGCAAGGCGCCAATGAGACACCACCCTTAAGTAATTTTGTGCCTAATTTTCTCCCATGAATCTGGGAAAGAAGACAGTGTCTGGTGGGTAGTTTAACTGGGGCGGTTGCCTCCCAAAAAGTAACGGAGGCGTTTACAAAGGTTGGCTTAGGTCGGATGGAAATCGACCTGGACGTGCATACGCATAAGCCAGCTTTACTGCGAGGGCGACGACCCGAGCAGTCACGAAAGTGGAAGTAAGTGAACCGACCACCTCATATAGGAGAGTGGAAGATCAACGGATAAAAGCTACTCCGGGGATAACAGGCTGATCGCGCCCGATAGTCCATATAGACGGCGCGGTTTGGCACCTCGATGTCGGCTCATCGCATCCTGGGGGTGGAGAAGCTCCCAAGGGTTTGGCTGTTCGCCAATTAAAGCGGTACGCGAGCTGGGTTCAGAACGTCGTGAGACAGTTCGGTCTCCTATCTGTTGCGGGCGTTGAATGTTGAGAAGGCTCTTCCCTAGTACGAGAGGACCGGGAAGGATAGACCTCTAGTGTGCCAGTTGTCCCATCAGGGGCATCGCTGGGTAGCTATGTCTAGTACGGATAAATGCTGAAAGCATCTAAGCGTGAAGCCGTCTTCAAGATTAACATTCGTTAAGACCCCTAGTAGACTACTAGGTTGATAGGCGTCAGGTGTAAGCATAGCAATATGTTGAGCCGAGACGTACTAATAAGTCGAGCGTACGACGAGAGCATTAAGTTGTGCTTGAATTGTTCCGCACCCAATTATTTATTCGTAGAATATTCGCAAATTAAACCAAAAAGAGTCAATATTTTGGTGGCATGAGCGGAGAGGTCACACCTGTTCCCATCCCGAACACAGTAGTTAAGCTCTCCAGCGCCGATGATAGCCGTAAGGCAAAAGTAGGCCGCCGCCAGAATATTGGCTCTTTTTTAATTGCAAAAATTAGTTGTCAGAATGTCAGCGGCGTGTTATAATTATTGAGCAAACTAAATAACTATGCCTACAGAATTAGTCAAAAAAACTTTGGCTTTTGTAAAAAAACAACTGGCCAATGAGCCCACCGGCCATGATTATTGGCATGTTAAACGTGTTTGGGAAACAGCCAAAAAAATTCAAGCGGTTGAGGGTGGCGATTTGGAATTGGTGGAATTAGCGGCGTTACTTCATGATTTAGGTGATTACAAGCAGTTGGAGTTTGATGAGCAAAAAGGCATTTTAGTGTTGCGTGGGATGATGGATGTTTTAGAAATTCCCGCTGATTTTCAAAAAAAAATTATTACGATCGTGGAAGATAGCATGTTTGTCGGCGACGACACCATTTCACCGGCCACTTTGGAAGGTAAAATAATTCAAGACGCCGATTGGATGGAAAATTTGGGAGCGATTGGAATCGCTCGCACTTTCGCGACGGGCGGACGTTTGAAACGCATTATTCACGATCCGGATCGTCGACCACGTAAACGTTTGCCCCGCGTTGTCTATTTGCACAAAAAAATCGAAGGCACCAGCATTAATTTTTTTTATGAAAAGATTTTGAAATTATCTGAAATGATGAATACCGAGACCGCGAAAAAGATGGCCAAGGAAAAAGTCCAATTTACCAAAATTTATTTAGATCAATTCTTGCGCGAGTGGGATGGCAAAATATGAATAAAGTAATTTTTACCCAAAGCGATAAATATTTAATGCTGGCGTTTGACCACCGTCAAGGTTTTAATAAAATTTTAAACCCGGCGCATCCGGAATTAGTCAGCGCCGACGAAGCGCTTATCGCCAAGGAATTGGTGATTGGTGTTTTCGCTTCCGAATGCAGCGGGCTGTTATTGGATCCGGAAGTGGGTTTGCCGGCCTATCAAAATCGTACCAAACCGTATTTGCTGTGTTTAGAAAAAAGCGGTTATACCAATACTGACCAAGGACGGCTGACTATTTTAGAATATAAATCAGCAGAATTAAAAAAACTGGGCGCGAGCGGAACTAAATTATTAATATATTTTAATCCTGAAGCGGATAATGTCAAAGAGCAAATGAATGTTGTGCGTGAAGCGTTAGCCGACAGTCACGCGAGTGGATTGCCATTATTTTTTGAAATTGTTACTTATGGCTACCAAGAGGTTGGCGCGACTCGGGGAGAGTGGGTAGAAAGATCGGTTGATATGTTTTTAAAAGCCGGGATTTTACCTGATGTGTTTAAGATAGAATATCCAGAAGGTGATGATTCTGCTTGCGCGCGGATAACCGAAAAGCTTGGGACGATTCCGTGGATACTTTTGACCGGCGGCGGTTCATACGACGTGTTTAGAGATAATTTAAAAAAAGCAATGACCGCTGGGTGTAAAGGTTTCTTGGCCGGTCGGGCGATTTGGCAGGAGATTGGCGATTATAAAACTATTGACGAAAAGCAAAATTTTTTGTACAATATTGCGAAGCCACGATTTGTGGAAATCAAGAAAATCGCGTTGGGATTATAATATAATTGTTATTTATTAGCTCGGTTTTGGAATCGAGCTTTGTATTTCATATTTACTATGGCAAAACCAATTGATTTGTATAAAAAGAATGTTGGGACATTACGTTTGAGTTGGGAGGATGTGGAAAAGGATACGTTAAAAATTATTGATGACATGAAACACGATAATTTTGAGCCGGATTTGATAGTGTCAATCGCGCGTTCTGGTCTTATCCCCGCCGCGCTTATCGCTTACACTTTGGGTAATAAACAGTTGTATGTTGTTAAGATTGATTTTTCCAAAACTCAACAAGATGGTAAGGAACAGGATTTAATGGAGCGACCGGTGATTACCCAAGAATTAACCAAAGATGTGCGCGGGTTAAAAATATTGGTGGTGGATGAAATGGCCGTGTCGGGTTCGACTTTAAAAATGATGAAGTCGTATATGGATATGAAACAACCGCAAGAGGTCCGTTATGCCGTGCTTTACAAACAACCTTGGTCAGAATTTACCCCTGATTATTCCGGTCGGGAAATTGAGGCCTGGCCGGTCTATCCTTGGAAGGAACTGCGTAATAATGTTATTGATCCGCGTGCTAAAATCGCGTAAGTTAGCCAAATTTAGTAGTTATCCACAGAAACTGTCAGCAAAAAGTTGACAGTTTTTTTATTTAGTATTATACTAATATTAGCCAAAATATGGATATTGAGATTTTTAAAAAATTAGGTTTTTCTGACAAATTTTCCAAAGTATATTTGGCATTATTAAGTTTGGGCCCGTCATCAGTGCGTGATTTAGCTGATTCCTGTGGGCTTAATCGGGGTACGGTTTATGAGGCCTTAAATTGGCTGGAACAAAAAGGGCTCGTGGAATTTTATAAAAAAGATACGCGCCAGTCGTTTGTGGCAACACCGCCGGAGCGTTTGGTTCGTTTGGCGCGCGAAGAGCAGTCCGCGTGGCGAGAAACAGAAACACGTTTGGCGCAAATGACTACGGAATTAGAGGCGCTATATAACCGCGGGGGCGCGCGACCAATTGCCCGGTATTTTGAAAAAGATGAAATTAATAAAATTTTAGAAGAGGTGCTGGATGTTTGCGCGGAAGATGCTGAAAAAACTTATCGGATTTTTTCCGCCGAAGGCGTGCGGAAATTTTTGTACGACAATTGGCCGACATTTTCGGATGCGCGCATTGGCAAAAGCGTGGCCGTAAAAGTAATTGCTTTGGGCGAGGGCGGACAGTTGCGTGGTTTGGACGAACGCAAGTGGCTCGCGGGCGGTGATCACGGCACCTATATTATTATTTATCCCGGACATGTGGCTTATATTTCTTTGGACGCCAAAGGCGATCCGTGGGGCGTGGTAATTGAAAACGCGGGCGTGTTTGAAACTCAAAAAAAATTATTTGATGCTTTATGGCAAAGAATTTAATTGGTAAAAAACCAACAGTGGTGTTTGATTTTGATAATACGCTGTTTGACGCCATGCAATTGAAATTTTTGTTTCGCGCCATTGCCCAGGCGAATGGTTTTTCGGACGAACAGTCGCGCGCGTTTTATTCGGCCGCGCGTAATGAACAGGATGGAATTATCGCTATTACCTTAGCGCGTTATGTTGATGAGGTTCGTCGTCGTTGTCAGGTCGAAGGCAGAAACATTGACGAAATCGCGACGGGCGCGGTGGTGGGTGAAATTCAGAAAAAGGGTGCGGGTTTGTTGCTTTCAGGGGCGCGCGAATTATTGGAATTTTGTCAGCAAAAAAAATTAAATTATTATCTGTTAAGTTTGGGCGTGCGTGATTGGCAGTTGGAAAAAATGCGTTGGGTTAAAATTGATAAAATTTTTAGTGATAAAAATACGGTGTTTACGGTTAAAGAAAATGGTGGTAAGGCCGAGGCCTTGCGCGCGCTGTTTGGCGCAGATTTTACCGGCAAAAATACGGTGTTATTTAATGACCGCGCGGATGAATCGGCCGAATTGCTTTTGGCGTTTAATGACTTAGTGGTTTTTTTAAGGCGCGACACTCGCGACGAGCGTAGTAGCGGTGAAAAAGTTATGGCAAATTTAAGAGCTGATTATGAGGACAGAATAGTGATTGCCGACGGCCTGCTTGAACTTTTAAAAATATTTAAAAAATATGTCAGTTGATTTTAACAATGTGGGCGCGGTTATTTTGGCAGCCGGTTTGGGAAAAAGAATGAAAAGTGCCAAATTAAAAGTAATGCACGAATTAGATAGTCGACCGCTCGTTGATTATGTGGTGGGAGCGATAGAAGCGTCTGCGGTTGGACGCAAACCGATAGTAGTGGTGTGTGACAACGATCCATCCGTGCAGAATTTTTTGAATGGCAGAGCCGAGTATGTTGTTCAAGCCGAGCGTCTTGGCACCGGGCACGCGGTCAGGCAAGCCGAGTTGATTTTAAAAGATAAGATAGCCCAAGTAGTAGTTTTGTATGGAGATATGCCATTTGTGCGTCCGGAATCAATTAACAGTTTGATTAAAAAACATCGGGAAAAAGATAATAAGGTTACTTTGATGACAGTTGTGGCGCCGGATTTTAATGATTGGCGTGAGAGTTTGAGCGGTTATGGCAGAATTATTCGCGCCGGAGTTGAAAATCACGTCGTTGGTATTGTCGAAAAGAAAGACGCGACCGCTACCCAGTTAGAAATAAAAGAAGTGAATCCGGGTTTTTACTGTTTTGATTCCGTCTGGCTTTGGCCACATTTGCGCGCGCTCCAAAATAATAACGTGCAAGGTGAATATTATCTAACTGATTTAATTGCCAAGGCCGTGGCGGAAGGAGTTGCTATTTCGTCTATTGTAATTGACCCGAGCGAGGCGGTGGGAATTAATACCGCCGATCAATTGGTGCTGGCCGGTAGTTTAATAAAATAATCAACCAATTAACTAATAAACCAATTAATTTTTATGTGCGGAATAATCGGTTATATCGGTAAAAAACAAGCGCTCCCCATTTTAATCAATGGTTTACGTCGTTTGGAATATCGTGGTTATGATTCTGCCGGCGTGGCGGTGTCGGACGGAAAAAAATTTACCAAGATTAAGGCGGTTGGTAAAATTGAAAAATTGGCGGAAAAATTAAAACCTTTGGATTTAAACGGCAGTGTTGGTATCGCTCATACTCGTTGGGCGACGCATGGTGGTGTTACTGAAGCCAACGCCCATCCCCATAGTGCTTGCGCGGACGATTTAGTAATCGCGCATAATGGTATTATTGAAAACTATCGAGAATTAAAAGAAAAATTTTTAAAAGGTCACGAATTAAAATCCGAGACCGACACGGAAATTTTGGCGCATTTAATCGAAGTGTTTTATAAAGGAAATTTAACCGAAGCGGTACGTACGGCTTTAAAAGAAGTCCGCGGCACTTATGGTCTCGCGGCGATGCATTCGGATGAGCCGGACAAACTTGTGGCCGCGCGTTTTGGTAGTCCGCTCGTAATTGGAGTAGGCGATGGCGAATATTTTTTAGCGTCTGATACTTCGCCAATGCTCGCGCACACGAAAGAGGTGATATTCTTGGATGATGGTGAAATCGCGGAAATAAGTTTAAGCGGTTTAAAAATTAGCAGTTTGGATTCAAAAAATATTACTAAATATTCGGAAACAATTGATTGGGACGAAGCGAGCGCGCAAAAACAGGGGTATGAGCATTTTATGTTGAAAGAAATTTTTGATCAGCCGGCGGTTTTTAAAGATGCGATTCGCGGGCGGTATAACCTGACCGAAGGCACGGCGCATTTGGGTGGTTTGAATATGACGAGCGAACAAATGCATTCTGTCAGCCGGGTTATTTTATTGGCTTGCGGGACCGCTTCTTACGCGGCGCTGGTTGGGAAATACGCCTTGGAGCGTTTGGCCGGTATTCCGACGGAAGTGGATGTGGGCAGTGAATTTCGTTATCGTGATCCGATTATTGATCGTAACACTTTGGTATTTGGTATTACCCAATCGGGTGAAACAGCCGACACTTTGGCGGCGCTACGCGAGGCCAAGCGCAAGGGCGCGTTCGTGCGCGGGATTGTTAATGTCATCGGCTCTACGCTCGCGCGTGAAACTGACGGTGGCACCTATATGCACGCCGGACCGGAATTGGCAGTCGCTTCCACCAAGGCCTATACCAATATGGTAGCGGTGTTAATTTTGTACGCGATTCAATTTGGGCGATTGAATCGTTTAACTCAAGCCACGGGCGAACGGTTGATTGCCGCGTTACTTGAAATTCCCACGAAGATGAAAGAGGTCTTGGCACAAAGCGAGCGGATTAAAACCATCGCGGAAAAATATAAAGATAGCGTCGGGATGTTATTTTTAGGACGAGGCATTAATTATCCAGTGGCCTTAGAAGGTTCACATAAATTAAAAGAGATTTCATATATTCATAGTGAGGCCTACCCCGCCGGGGAAATGAAACATGGAGCGAATGCTCTCTTAGGTCCCCATTTTCCAGTGGTGGCGATAATGACAAAAAATCAGTTATACGAAAAAATGCGTAGTAGCGTGGAAGAAGTGCGCGCGCGTAAATCTCCTTTAATATTAATTGCGACTGTTGGCGATGAGAGTGCCCGTGAGTTAGCTGATGATGTGATTTATGTGCCACCGACGATGGAACTGTTAGAGCCACTTTTGAATACAATCCCTTTGCAACTATTCGCTTATCACACCGCTGTTGCTTTGGGACGCGATGTGGATCGGCCACGTAATTTAGCTAAAAGTGTAACCGTAGAATAAAAATATATGGAAAAGAAAATTAAAGTGGTAGTCGTGGGTGGTGGTAATGGCAGTGCTATTACTTTGCAGGCATTAAAAAAATATGCCAATAATTTGGACATTTCCGCCGTTATTGGCACGGCTGATTCCAATGGTTCTTCCGGGCGCTTGCGACGCGAATTCAATGTGATACCGACCGGTGATATTTTACGGGCTATTTTATCTTTAAGCCCCATTGATTATGTGGTCTTGCGCAAGATTTTTTATGAAGTTCGGTTCAGTGCCGGCGGGGCTTTAAAAAAACATAATTTGGGCAACCTGTTTTTAACATTAGGCGGTCAATATTCCAAAAATATTTTAAACGCTATTATGGCATTGTCCGAAAGTGTGGGCGCACTCGGTCGTGTCATACCGGCTACTTTAAAACCAGTTGATTTAGCCGTTCAATTAGATAATGGGCGAGTTGTTAAAGGAGAAGGCAATATTGATATCCCCAACTATGACCGTAGGTTTAAAATTGCGCGCGCTTTGCCGTCTTCAGGGATAGCCAATCAAGATGCCACTCGCGCGCTACTGGACGCGGACTATATTATTTTTGGTCCCGGTAGTTTGTATACGAGTGTCATTGCTCCGCTTATGGTTAAGGGGATTTTTAACGCGGTTAAACAATCGCGCGCGCGTTTGGTTTTTTTACTGACCAATTATAATTTGATTCATGGCGAAACCGGCCCGAGCGATTTGAGCGACATCATCGCTCATTTAGAACAGCATTTGCCTCGGCCACTTGATAAGATTATTTTTAATTCTCATATTCCAGGTAAAGTGGAAGCTAAATCAGTAAAAGCCAATGGTTGGTACTTAATTAAATGCGATGATAAAAATTTGTCGGTCTATCGTGGGCGTTTAAAATTTTATGATTTTGGCAAAAAAATTTGGCCAGGTTATGACACTGAGCGTTTGGGAAAATATTTGAGGAAAATAATTATTTAAAATAATATGGACAAACCTAAAATAATTAAAAATGATTTAACCAGTCGGGCGATTAAATTTGTTTTAGAAGAAGAGGGTAAATTCGCCGGACGAGTTTATTTGTATCTAATTAAAAACGATCTCCACGACGCCCCTTACGGCCTGTTGGAAGATTTATTTGTAGCCGAGGAATTTCGAAGTCGTGGTTTCGGTGGCAGATTAATTGAATTAGCGCTTGGCGAAGCAAAAAAAATCGGTTGCGCCAAAATTATTGGCACCAGTCGCCATACTCGTCCGGAGGTGCATAAATGGTATAAAAAATTGGGTTTTGTTGATTATGGCGTGGAGTTTAGAATGAATTTATAATTAAAAAAAATCCCGTGACGTAAAGTCATGGGAATTTTTTTATAAGAAGACTATTTCTTCTTTTTTCCACCTTTCTTCTTTTTGGTAGCTTTCTTTTTGGTCTTCTTCGCTACTTTTTTCTTCTTTGCCATATGTGCCACCTCCTAACTTTTATTCCGATTAAGTCGGAATAATTTTTTTTCTCGCGATCGCGAGAGAAAACTCTTTTTGATTTTTTACAAGACAAGCATTGTTGTAAAAAAATCTTTCGACCATCTATATTATAGAGTGAAATGAAATAAAATGAAAGAGTATTAAGCAAAGTTATGCACAGGCCTTCGTTCCGATGCGGTCGGAACTTCGGCCTGCAAGCAGGCGGTGAGTGTAAATAAATTATTTTATAAAATAAAAAAATATTTTGATACAAATCAAAATATTTTTTAGCGTGATAGTTTGGTGGGACGCTTAGCGTCCCTCTAACGACGCTAAGCGTCGTGCCCCCGGAGAGGATCGAACTCCCATCTTCAGGTTCGAAGCCTGATATTCTATCCATTGAAATACAAGGGCAATTATATTTGTTTATTGCCACCCTACGGGTGGTCCGCCTCTGGCGGAAAATACAAGGGCTTGGTATTTGGGAGTTTATCATAACTGTGGCTAAAAATCAACTATTGCGTTTTCTCGGGAAAGAGTGTATATTATGTGGTATATTTAGACAAAGTGCGAGTCGGCTCAAGTCGATGGCACTAAAAAGTCCATTTGGACAAATATATGCGTAATGGCAAATTAAATAAATTTTGGAAATTAGGTGTTGAAGATTTCAATACCCATTATTTTGATATTAATTCTAAGTCGCATTTAGTGGTTAAAGAAGGGAACTATCAGTATGATTTTATGGATCTGATTAAAAAATACGGTTCGCCTTTGGAAGTGGTGTTTCCTTATATTTTGGAGGATAGGTTAGAGGTCTTGATCAATTTGTTTAATTCTTACATTAAAATTTATCGTTATCCAGGCAAATTTTATTATCATTATCCGATGAAAGTTAACCAAAGTAAAGAATTTGTTTTACCGCTCGTGACCGAGGGCGCTAATTTGGAAACCAGTTCGGCCAATGAGTTGAAGTTGGTTAAAAAAATGTGGGAGGCCGGAAATCTGAACGACAAAATCAAGGTTTTGTGCAATGGGCCAAAGACCAAAGAATATTTAGATTTGGTGACTGAACTTAAAACTAAGGGTTTAGACGTGATACCAATTATAGAAGGTTGGAATGAATATGAATACTTACGCCAATATCGCGGGGGTGTGGGCGTGCGTTTGGATGTTGATGTTCATATTCAGTCCCATTGGAATCACGAGATTGATCAGTTTGGTTTGGCTGATAGAGAAATTAAAAAAATGGGAAAAATAAAGAATCTTAAAATTTTACATTATCATATTGGCTCACAGATTGAGGTGCTTAAAGACGTCATGGTGCCACTCCGCAAAGCTATGACAACTTATTTGGCACTTAAAAAAGTAAACCCGTCATTGGATACGATTGATATCGGTGGTGGCATGCCGATACCATACGACCGTAAATATCGCTACAGTGTGGATAGTTTGATCGAAAGTATTGTCAAATTCTTGTTGGCCTTTTCCAAAAAGCATGGTATCACTCCGCCCAATATTGCTTGTGAATGGGGACGTTATGTAGTGGCGCCGGCGCAGGTGACAATTTATAAGGTGGAAGCGCAAAAAGATATTTTGGAAAGCAAAAGTGGAGAGCGTAAGTGGTATATTATCAATGGTAGTTTCATGAATGATTTGTTGGATACCTGGGCGATCCACCAGAAGTGGCATGTCGTGCCGGTAAATCATATGGATGCTAAAAAACGCACGCGAAGTTGGTTGGCTGGCATGTCCTGTGATGCTGATGATAAATATACCGCGCAAGGGAGTTATGTGTTGCTACCAAGATTTTCAGATATAGATCCGGCAGAGGGCTTATTTTTGGCGATTTTTGATTCGGGTGCCTATCAAGATGCTTTGGCTTCACACCATTGTTTGTTGCCATCGCCGTTAAAACTTTTAGCTCAAAATGGTGAGACCAAAGTTATCCGCCGTCGCGAAACCTTGGACGACGTCGCGAAATTATTTGGTTGGTAAATTACTGTTGGGAATATGAATAAAAAAGTTGCTGTCGGGCTTATCCAGATGAAACACAGCGCTGATCCGCGCGAAAATTTAGCTAAAGCCATCAAAAATATTAGAGCGACCGCCAAACGTGGCGCCCAAATAATTTGCTTATCCGAGTTGTTTCTTTCGGAATATTTTTGCCAATCAAAAGATAAAAAGTTTTTTGCGTTGGCCGAATCAATTCCCGGGACGACCACCAAAATTTTAAGCGCGCTGGCGTTTGAATTGGGGGTAGTGTTAGTGGCCTCCCTTTATGAAAAAACTTCTCAAAATAAATATTTTAATACTAGTGTAGTGTTTGACGCCGACGGTTCAATCGCGGGTAAGTATCGCAAAATGCACATCCCGGACGACCCTACTAACCATTACGGCGAGGCCTATTATTTTTCCGGTGGTGATTTAGGATTTAAAGCCGTGGCTACTAAATACGGCAAAATTGGGCCACTTATTTGTTATGATCAATGGTTCCCCGAGAGCGCACGCGCGGTTGCGGCCAAGGGGGCGGAAATTTTATTTTATTCCACGGCCATTGGTTGGCCGACCAAAGACCGGGCCGAGTTAAATCAGGCCGAGCATGATGCCTGGCAAGTAATTCAGCGCTCGCATGCTATCGCCAATAATGTTTATGTCGTGGCTGTTAATCGCACCGGTCAAGAGGGAAATTTAAAATTTTGGGGTACATCGTTTGTGGCTGATCCGTATGGTCGGGTGATTAAAAAAGCTTCTGCTAATACCGAAACCAATTTGGTGGTAGAATGTGATTTTGCCGTTAAAGCGGAAAAAGATCGGGATTGGCCGTTTTTGAGTCAGCGTTTGACTAAAATTTAAATATTATGCCGTATCGCATGCCGGCGGAATGGGAACCGCATACCGCCACCTGGCTGGCTTGGCCACATTACGAAAAACATTGGCCTGGTAAATTAGAAAAAATACCTTTTGTTTACGCTGAAATTATTCGAGCGCTTAAAGATGGTGAAAAGGTTTACGTTTGTGTTAATAACGCGAAAATGGAAGACGCAGCGCGCGACGTTTTAAAAATCGCGGGCGTCAATTTCACTGACGATCAGGTGAATTTTTTTATTATCCCCACCGATGCTTCTTGGGCGCGCGACCACGGGCCGATTTTTGTAAAAGATGATGCTGGCAATTTGATAATCACCGATTGGGTTTATAACGCTTGGGGTGGTAAATGGCCACACCGTAATGATGATATCGTGCCCCAAAAAATTGGTAAGATTTTTAATTATCCGGTGATAGAACCGGGCATGGTATTGGAGGGCGGGTCAATTGATGTTAACGGGCAGGGGACAATGCTCACCACTAAGCAGTGTTTATTAAATCAAAATCGTAATCCTAATTTAGACCAGAGGGGAATTGAAAAATATTTGAGCGACTATTTGGGGGTGAAAAATTTTATTTGGCTGGAAGAGGGGATAGTGGGAGACGACACGGATGGTCATATTGATGATGTTGCGCGCTTTGTTGATGTCGGTACTATTTTGTGCGCTTTGGCTGATGACTTGACTGATGAAAATTATGCTTGTTTGAAAAAAAATTATGAATCACTCCAAATTGTTCGCGACCAAGATGGTAAAAAATTTAAAATTATTACTTTGCCAATGCCCGGACCGATATATATTAATGATGCGCGCATGGCTGCCAGTTATTTGAATTTTTATATTGCTAATGACGTGGTTTTGATGCCAAGATATAATTGTCCGCAAGACGTGACTGCTTTAAAAATTTTAAAAGATGTTTTTTCAGACAGAAAAGTGGTAGCAATTGATTGCGTTGATTTGATTTGGGGTTTTGGAGCAATTCATTGTTCTACCCAACAGCAACCATTATAAGTAATACAAAAACCGCCAAAAGCGGTTTTTGTAATCGTGGGCCGGCTGGGGATCGGTTTCGCCTCTTACTCGCTTCCGCTCGTTCGGGCTAACCACCACCTCGCGGTTTGTCGCGCCCGCAAGCGCGCCAAACATCGCTCCGGCGTTCGATCCCCAACACGAGCCAAACTATTGGCTCGTTCCCGGCGCAAAACAAAAAAACGCCTGTGGCGTTTTCTGTTTTGTGGGCCGGCTGGGGATCGAACCCAGGACCTTATCCTTAAGAGGGATCTGCTCTACCAGCTGAGCTACCGGCCCTTGCTGATTGGTTATACTCCGTCTTTTTCTTCTCTTTTTATAATGGTAATTTTTGGCCCTTTCCACCCTTTAACCAAAATGCCCGCTTCGGCCGCTTCAGTTTGGGCCTCTTGCTTGCTTAAACCGGCGCCTTCGGCCACTAATTCTTTGCCTAAATACACTCCCACCACAAAATGTTTAGCGTGATCCGGCCCTTCTTCGCGCAGGACTTTGTAGGTAGGCGTGATGCCGGTTAATTCTTGGGCTGATTCTTGGAAACGGCTCTTGGAGTCCAAATACAAACCATGTTCCAAAATATGAGGGAGTTTTGAAATTACCCAGTGGGTGATAAATTGTTTGGCCGCGTCGTAACCGCGATCCCAATAAATCGCGCCGGTGACCGCTTCGAATAAATTAGCCATGATGTAGTCGCGTGCTTTGGTGCCGGCGTCTTTGGATTCGCCGTGGCTTAAAAACAAGTAAGGTTCCAGGTCAATTTCGTAAGCGATTTTGGCCAAGGTATTGGCGTTAACCAGCGCCGCGCGCCAGTTAGTCAGCTCACCTTCCGGGTTGCGGTACTCTGAAAATAAAAATTCGGTAACAATTAATTCTAGCACCGCGTCTCCCAAAAATTCTAACCGCTCATTGTGTCCGATCGGAAAATCGCGATGTTCGTTTAGATAAGAACGGTGCACGCATGACTGCACTAGGATTTCCGGATGTTTAAATTTTGTGTTGAGTATTTCTTGGAATTTAGCGAAATCTTTTTCTTTGACTTCGGGTAGGTCTAGGATTTTATTTTTTGCCATACAATTTTAATTTGTTTTTTCCATTTCTTTATACATCGCTCCCAAAACACCGTTAATAAATTTCCCGGAAGCCGGACCGCCGTAGGTTTTTCCAAGCTCAATCGCCTCATTAATAGCCACTTTGGGTGGGACACCGGTAGGTTGATATTGCAATTCTAAAATTCCAATTCGTAAAATATTACGGTCAACAATGGTAATTTGGTTTAGTGGCCATTCCGGGGCGTATTTTACGATTATCGGATCTATTTTTGCTAAATTGGTAATGACGCCATTGACCAGTTCTTTGGTAAAATATTTTTCTTGATTTAAACCCGCGCCGAATTCGGTTAAATTATGTTCTAAAATCGCCGGCAAAGCCGCCGTCGGTTGTCCGCGAAAATCCCACTCAAACAGAGTTTGCAGGGCAATACTTCTGGCTAAATGGCGATTGGACATAAAATTTATTAGAAGTTTAATACTTCGTCCCGACATAGTCGGGGCGGGTATTAAACAATTATGGATACGTCGGCGGAGCCGACACTTTGTCTAAAAAGCCCGCCCAGACACCCCGACTTGTCGGGGTCGGGCTTATTTTTTGGCTTTAGAGGATTTGGTTTTGCGGTGGGCGCGTTTTTCTACGTTTAGAACTTGACGGCCTTTGTAGGTACCACAAAATTTGCAAGCGCGATGTGGTAAAATTGTTTTGCCACATTTGGCGCAAGTACTGCCGTTTTTGACGACTAAAGCAAAATGCGCGCTTCGGCGACGTTTGTCGCCCGAGGTGCGCCTGTGACCGGGTAAACCCATATGATTATAATATTAAATACAGTAAAATTGTATCATAAAATAATGGTTTTGGCAAGAGGGGCGGTGGGGTTGATTTTTTAAGGAAAAAAAGGTAAAATGGGGAGTGTTTTGAAAATAGTCCTCGTAGTTTAATGGATAAAATATCTCCCTCCGAAGGAGATGATGCGCGTTCGATTCGCGCCGAGGGCACGACGCTTAGCGTCGTAATCGGCACGCTAAGCGTGCCACAAAATTATCAGCATTGACGTGAGATATTTTTGTCTGTATAGTAGAAGGTACTATAAAGGCCGTTAATATGGCTACTAAAATTGGTAAAACTGCGAATGGCGATGCTCTCCACTATTCGGTCGGCGTCATTATTAAGCAATATGGCAAGTTTTTGTTAATTGATAGGACTACTGAACCATTTGGGTTCGCGGTGTTGGCCGGCCATGTTAATGAAAACGAGACGCCCGAGGTGGCCTTGGTGAGAATCGTAGATGAAGAAAGTGGTTTAAAAATTGTCAGCCATCACCAGGAATACGAGGGTGAAGTACAGGGGAATTGGTGCAATCGTGGAATCGGAGTGCACTATTGGTATGTTTATGAATGCGAAGTTTCTGGCGATCCAATTCTCGTCGTCACTAAGGCCAAAAGTATTGGTTGGTATACTCCGGAAGAAGTAAGGAAATTAAAACTTGACCCCGCCGTGCATTATTGGTTTAAAAAAATTAAATTAATATAAGTGAATTTTAAAAAACCTTCTCGATTATGAGAAGGTTTTTAAATGATCTATATTTTTTTACAACATTGTCACACTCACCACTTTATCCGCTTCTTCTTTAAAACGCATGAGGCGCGTGCCTTGCGTGGCACGGCCGGAAGTGGCGATTGATTTAAAAGGTAGGCGAATCACTTGGCCCTGCGCTGAAATTAACATCAGATCTTTGGGATCGGCTTCCACTTTATCAATTACCCGCCCGTGGATTAACCAACCGGTTTTTTTGGTGATTTCGGTAGTTTTAACTCCACCACCGCCTCGGCCTTGCAAACGATATTCGTCCAGTGGAGTGCGTTTGCCAACGCCATTTTCGCCCACGGTTAAAAATTCCAAAGATTTATTCTTGGGGTCAACTACATCCATACCGATAACTTCGTCGTCGCTTTTAAGGCGCATTCCGCGCACGCCGGCGGCATTACGCCCCATTTCACGCACATCTTTTTCGCGGAAGCGAATAGCCAAGCCGGCTTTGGTCGCGATCATAATTTCATCGTTGCCCGAAGATGGTCGCACCCATTCCAAGTTATCATCAGTTTTTAATTTTAAGGCAATCAAACCGCTGCGGCGGGCGTTAGTAAATTCGTCTAACGCGGATTTTTTGATTAAACCTTTCTTTGTCACCATCACCAAATGTTTGGCAGTGGTCATGTCAGACATCGCGAGGAGGGTGGTAACTTTTTCGTTAGGCGCGAGTTGTAAGAAATTGACGAGTGCTTGGCCTTTGGCCGTGCGACTCGCCACTGGGATATCGTAAGCCATTAACTGGAATACCCGCCCGCGATTAGTGAAGTATAAAATATTATCGTGGGTATTAGTGGTCAATAAATGTTCCACGCTATCTTCGTCCTTGGTAGTAACGCCAATCACACCCTTACCACCACGGGTTTGTTGGTGAAAAGTATCCGGATCCAAACGTTTGATATAACCGCCGGTCGTTACCATCACTATGGCCGGTTCGTTGGGGATTAAATCCTCGGTGGTAAATTCTTTTACGCCACCCGCCACGATTTTAGTGCGTCGCTCCGACGCGTATTTGGTTTTAATTTCCGTGGTTTCAGTTTTAACAATATTGGCAATTTTTGTTTCGGACGCTAAAATTGATTCCAATTCTTTGATAATCGCTTTTTTCTCTTTTAATTCGTCTTCAATTTTTTGCGCTTCCAAGTTGGCTAATTGCTGCAGTTTCATTTCTAGAATGGCGGTGGCTTGGCGGTCAGAGAATTTGAATTTGGCGATTAAATTTTTCTTGGCTTCTTCTTTGTCCGCGCTGGCGCGAATGGTTTTGATAACCAAATCAATTTTATCCAACGCCATTTTTAGACCTTCTAAAATATGGGCGCGATCAAGATTTTTATTTAAATCAAATTCGGTGCGTTTTCTAATTACTACTTTACGGTGCTTGACGAATTCTTCTAAAATATTTTTTAAATTCAAAACGCGCGGTTGAATACCATCCACGAGCGCGAGCAGGTTACAATGGAAGGCGGTTTGTAAATCCGTGGTTTTGAATAAATGATTTAAGACCTTTTGCGGATAAGCGTCGCGTTTCAATTCAATTACGACGCGTACGCCGTCTTTGTTGGATTCGTCGCGCAGGTCCCGGATACCTTCAATTTTCTTTTCTTGCACCAAAGTGGCGATTTTTTCAATCATCTCGGCTTTATTAACCTGGTAGGGGACTTCGGTTACCAAAATTTGAAATTGTCCGGATTTGGTTTCTTGAATTTCGGTTTTGGCGCGCATCACAATACCGGCTTTGCCCGTGGCATAGGCGGCTAAAATATCTTTTTTATTGTAAATAATGCCACCGGTGGGGAAGTCCGGACCTTTGATAATTTCGGCCAGTTCTTCCACGGTAGTTTTTGGTTGTTCAATTAATCTAATGACCCCGTCGCAAAGTTCTCCTAAATTATGAGGTGGAATTGAGGTGGCCATACCAACGGCGATGCCCATAGTGCCGTTTAACAGCAGGTTTGGTAATTTGGCCGGCAAAACCATTGGTTCGGTGTGGGAGCCGTCATAGGTGGGGATAAACCCAACCGTATCTTTTTCAATGTCGAGTAACATTTCTTCGGCAATGGCGCGCAAACGCGCTTCAGTATAACGCATCGCGGCCGCGCTGTCGCCGTCCATACTCCCAAAGTTACCCTGACCGTCAACCAATTGGTGGCGCATGGCAAAGTCCTGGGCCATCCGGACCATGGAATCGTAAATCGCGGCATCGCCGTGTGGATGGTACTTGGCCATCACCTCACCGACCACGTGAGCGGATTTACGGTATTTGGAGGTGTGCTTAAGACCAATGTCCCACATCGCGTATAAAATACGGCGGTGGACCGGTTTTAGGCCGTCGCGTACATCTGGCAGAGCGCGTGAAACAATGACGCTCATCGCGTATTCCAAGTATGAACGTTTTACTTCGTCCACTATCGGCATTAAGGTTAATTTTCCAATGTCTCCTTTGGCTAATGGAATTTTAGATTGCATAAATATTTACTGATTATTAGTAGTCGTTGTTGATGATAAAATTGGAGTAGCGGTAGTGGTTGTAGCCGAGGCGATGTCCGGGGTTGTGGTTGCCATACTTATTGTGGTCGTTGCCGTAGTGGTTGCGGTAGTTTCGGCGGCTTTTTTTAATTCTGTTAAAATTGTTTGTAATTTTGTTTTAATTTCACCAGTGGAATCTTTACTACCCACAGTTTCAAAAATCTCTTTCCAAGTTTTTTTGTTTTCGTTTAAGAGTTTGTTTTCGTCGGTTTTTTGGAATTCAAAAGATGTCAGTTGATTATACATTGAATATCCCCAAAATAGGAGGATTATCGTCGCGAGAGCGCCCACCGCTAAGTAAAACCAATTTTTGGCTTGACTACGCGATTCGGCCAGCGCGCGCAAGCGCGCCAGTTGTTCAGTGGCGGTTTCCTTTGGTTGTTTAACCTCCGTTTTTATCTTATTATTTTTTTTACCCCCTTTTTTTGGCATACAAAATTAAACTAATAATTTTTTTCTAACACGTAAAGTTTCCGATCTTCTTGCGGTAGATCTTTTTTCTTGATGATTATTTTTTTGTCAGTGACTTCTGGTTTAAGCCCTAATTCTTTGATAAAATCACTAACCGTGCCGGCGGTCGGGTCGGTATCGCATTTGTGGGCAATGGGAATAATGATGCGCGGTTCCAGTTCGGTAATTACTTTGGTAGCGTCTTCGGGGTCAAAATAGCGTTTGTCATCGCCGATCGGTAACAATAAAATGTCCACATTGCCGATTTTGTCAAGTAGCGCCGTATCTATCTGAGTTTTAGTTTGTCCCAGATGTACAAGCGACATGCCTTCGCAATTAACTTTGAAAATGATACTGCCATCAGCGTGTGGATAGGCATAGACCATTACTTCTTTAATTTCAAATTCTCCCAAAGTGGCGATGACAAACGGGTCACCGGTAACGGTAATGGCGTCATTTTCGCCGCGTGAGAATAAGGCGACGTTGGCGCCTAAGTTGCGTGGAAAATCACCTTTGGCCGGACGATAGGGGTCAATTAAAATAATGACGTCTTCGTCATTGTGTTTGGTTTGCAGTTTAACGCAAGTTTGGCCGAGCCAGGAAATGTGCATAATATCAATTCAAAATTTAAATATCTCCGCCACAGGCGGACCCGCCTCTAGCGGGAAAATGAAAAATTGCTGAGTCGTTTTACGACCGATTATAACAGCGATATTATATCATATTTTTGCTTATGCCGCAAGCGTTTTACCACTTGAAATTTGGGGATAAATAGGGTATAATTTTTAGTAGATTTTGATGTTAAATTTGGCTAAAATATGATAAAAATTAAAATAGAGAAAATGGTGTTTGGTGGACAGGGTTTGGGGCGTTTAGACGGCAAGGCCTGTTTTGTTTGGAATGCTTTGCCTGGCGAGACCGTAGTAGCGCGAATTATTAAAAATAAAAAGGATTATTGCGAAGCCGAGGCCGTGGATATTTTAACGCCATCGCCAGATAGAATTGCGCCATTGGAAACGCATTATATGTCGTGTAGTCCGTGGCAGATTATGAAATGGGAAAAAGAAAATGAATGGAAGCGCGCGATGTCAATTGAGACCTACCGTAAAGTTGGTGGTTTGGATTTAACGCCGGAAATTTTTGCTTTGAATGATTTTCAATATGGCTATCGCAATAAAATGGAATATTCTTTCACTGATAATTATGACGGCGTAATGTCTTTGGCATTTTTCAATCGTGGTGAACATGGGCGCGCGGCGCACGCAGGATGTATTTTGGCAGACCCGGCGATAAACGAAACCTCAAAAATTGTTTTGGATTGGGTAAATAAACACAAAATTACTTATCGCAGTTTAAAAAGTGTAATTGTGCGTTCGAATAATGCCGGTGAAACAATTGCCGCGCTATTTATAAAAGATAAAATGGAATTTCCTGATTATCCGAAATTGGCCGGAAAGTTTTTGGGTTTTCAAATATATTTTTCTAAATATAATTCACCAGCGTCGGTGCCGACGGAATCGTTATATAAAGAAGGGCAGGATTTTTTGACAGCAGAAATTATGGGTATCAAACTAAAATTCGGCTTGTTAAGTTTTTTTCAAGTTCATATTCCAGTTTTTGAAACTGCTTTGGCCGATGTGGGTAGTTTTATTGAGGCCGGGGAGTCGGCCGTGGATTTTTACGCGGGCGTGGGCGCAATTAGCTTGCCATTGCGTGATAAATTGGCCAGTTGCGTTCTGGTGGATAATAATAGTGAAGCGATTGATTACGCGCGTGAAAATATAAAATTAAATAAAGCCAAAAATTTTTCTGCCGAATGCGTGCCGGCCGAAAATATCACCGATTTGATTGAAGCGGATAAAATTTTAATTTTAGACCCGCCCCGCGCCGGTTTGCATCAAGATGTGACAGCGGCAATTTTAGAAAAGAAGCCAAAAAAGATTTTGTATTTGTCGTGTAATTTATCCACCCAAGCGCGCGATTTACAGGTGTTCATCGCCGGAGGATACAAAATTAAATTTTCCAGGTTATATAATTTCTTCCCGCGCACACCGCATGTGGAGGGGTTGGTGGTTTTAGTAAGATAAAATATATCATGATTTAAATCATGATATAAATATATATTCTTAAGTAATCCTAACCTATTATTTTTGCGGTGTATATTTTTTTACCCAACCGTACCCATTTTTTTTGAAGTGAGATTGTTTGTCGGTTGGTAGATATAGCCGATCTGCTAAAAATTGTTCGAAAATCTCGTCCCATTTTTCAGGTTTTAAAGTACCCGACGGTGATTTTTTTACTAAATGTATAGTGGCAATTTTATTGTCATCTGCTATTTTTTGTGTCAATTTAGGTATTAAATCCCACAAAGCTCTACCCAATTTCGGTAGCGAGCGGTCGTAGTTTGCTACGTCGCTGGTTACAAAACAAATACGCCGGCCGTCTTCGCCGGGTTGTATTAGTAGTTCTATTTTTAGTGATCCAGCCGGTATGGCGCCCCCGTCTATTTTCGACGCTCGTATTAAAACTTTTCCCGCTGTATTATCATTGGGTGTGATGTGGCTAGAGTATGTGATTTCTAGGTTAAGCGTGACGTTATTAAATGTGACGCTAGTTATTTCTGTTCCCCCTTTCCGTTGTTTGTTTTCGTCTGCAAGCTCTAGATTGAGATTCACGTCTTCTAGTTTGGGCATTGGTTGTCCTTCTCTTTCAATTGTCATAGTATTATTGTTTAGTTTAATTAAAATTTTCTAATTACAAGCTATGTCGACCGTGAAAATAAATTGCCAAAAAAACTTTAAAATAAAAAAAAGAAATTTCCGGCTATTTCGCCTAACGTTCCAGCCACTACTGTTGCGTTAACTTAATATCACCTTTAATATTTTATCTAATCTTACACCAAAACCAAACTTTTTGCAATTTTAGGATTAATAGACAAATTGGTGGGGCTGGATTACTCGTTTCGTCCCTTTAAAATTTCAACAACAATTCGCATTCTTCTTTCCGGTTTTAGTCCACGGTGGACATAGATTAAACTTTTTAAACGATTAAAGAATCCGTCGAGAGAGTTGGTGGTGTTGGGGATATTTAATTCGGGAAATTTTTGATAAGTAAACAGGTAGGGTAAATTGGTTTTTAAACTTCGATAAGTCGCTCGTACTCTTTTATGAGTGTAAAACCATCGTCCCGTATTTTGGTCGGTGGTTTTTTCTTTTAAAAAATCTTTCCATTTTTCATGCCAACAATTTAATTCGTTGGCAAATTTTTGTTCGTTGGTATTAACTAATTGTTCGACAATTAATTTTAATTCTCGACCAGCGACTAATTTTGGTCGCACGGTCAAGTATCGTTTTACAATCTGCTTCTGGTGGAAGTGACACATTTGGGTCGGAATACCACTAAATACCTCTCTAATACCCCGTCTGCCGTCTAATATGACGGCACGAATGGTATACCCATTACCCTCTAAATGTTTTTTGCCTTTTAAATATATTTCTGCTCGTTCATGAATTGTTGGTTGCCACCAAACATTCTTTTTTAAATTTGGCTCTCGGAAAACAGTGAGGCCACTCGCGTGTGAAAAGAAAGTAGTGTCGGCGACGATTACTAATCCTTGCTTGTTTAATTTAACGACTGACCGCGCTTCGTCTTCATCCAGTTGTCTTTGCACCCATTTTTTACTGCGGTCGTATTTTTTAGCCAGATCAGAATATGTTTGACGTTGCCAAACGTATTGTTTTAAAAGAGCTGATTTTAATTGTCCGGCTCTTCTTTTGTTTTGAAATTTGTGTCCACAATCAACACACTTGTAAGTTTGGTTTCCTCTTCTTTTTCCATTCTTTTTAACGCTGTATTTTAGACAAACAGGGCACTTTTTTTAGCTGGCATATGTAATTTAGGTTAGTTTTTTCTCTATATTATAGCCCCACCGTTTTGTCTATTAAGTCTCATTTACTCAGTTTGGAGCAATAACAAACCGTTTGTTGATTACACCAAAACGACCACCATAAAACCAAAAGAGGCCTGACGGCCTCTTGGGTTATCCACAGATTGGGGTTGACGGGGATATAATTAGTTAGCTGATGTAAATCATTTTTTCACTTTTTGTTTTTTTTTCGCTCGCTCAATGGGGGGGCAAATTCGTCAATCAATATGGCGAAGGGGCAGAGGGGTAGGGGTGAATGCCCAGTAGCTATATCGTTTTAAATAATTTTATATCGCGCGCTTCTCCCCAATCCGACTCGCTCAATCTTTTTTAATCTAAGCAAAACGTCCAACGTTTGTTTTACTGTTGGCCTAATAATTTTGGTGTTTTTTACAATATCACCAGTGCTTGCTTCTTTCATCTTTTCAATGTATCGCCAAACAATTAACTGTTTCTCGGACAGGATTTTTTCTATGTTTTCTTTGGATAACAATTCCACAGCCACCTCTGATTGTTTTAAGATCATATCCAAAAAGAAATTGAGCCAATCAGCGATGTTTTCATTACCCGTTCCGATGGTTTTTTGACTGCGGCGTAACGCAACATAGTAATCAGGTTTATTATCTTCCACTAATTTTTCATGAGAAACATAAGGGATATACAAATATCCAGCTTGCAGTAAAAGCAGGTTGGTAAGTACGCGAGATAATCGTCCGTTGCCATCTGTGAAAGGGTGGATCTTCAAAAATTCCACCAGAAAATTTCCAATTATTAGTAGTGGATGATATTTGTTTTCCGCTAATGTTTTTTGTGTCCACTCTACCAAATCTCGCATCTGGCTCGGAGTAAGATATGCCGGCACGGTGTCAAATAGAATAGCGATTGATTTTCCGGTATCGTCTAACATGTGTACCTTATTTTCGCCTTTTTTGTATTCACCACGGTGTTTTTCATCCTTATCAACGTATTTTAAAAGTTCTTGGTGAAAATGTTTGATCGTATTTTCACTAAGTTTTAAGCTTTTCCAGGAATTAAAAACATTTTCTAATAGTTCATAGTATCCATGGGCTTCCTGTTTATCACGGTTGGTAAATTTTTGGATGTTAATACCACGCATCAGTTTTTCAATATCTTCGTCAGACAGGCGAGAGCCCTCAATACGAGTGGATGCGCCAGTGGAGGTGATCAAAACAGAGCGTTTTAAACGTCCCAAAACCTGCGGGCTTAAGCGCGCCCCAGTTATCCATCGTCCTTTTAACTCGTCAATTTTGGCAATCTTGGATACAATATTAGACGGAATTTGTTCAATTCGTTTGGCAAAATTGTCTGAAATTTGATGTTTTTCTGTTATTTTTTGGCTAGTATTAGGCATATATTCAAATTGGATATATTAACTATATCCAATTATATCCAATTAAGGAGATTAAGTCAAGCTGGCTCTTTACCTGTCAAATGATTGAGTAATGGCACTTACTATATCACTATACTGACATAGTAATGCTAAGGGTTGGTTTTTTGGCTAAGGTGTTGGGTTTTTTATCGAATTTACTAAATGCACTGTTTATAGATTGATTTTGTCGTTCCTCCGAGTTTCAATATTTGTTTGTATAATTTAAAGTATATTTCGTTGAATGTAATAAAAAATACTTGTTCATTTTTTGTTTTATTTTTTGACTAGTGTTTTTTGTGACATTAACAATGATGTCGGCTGGGAATTTGGTGATGTCGATTTTGGAGGGCGGTAATTTTAGTTGTGGTCTGTTTTATTATTTAATGTTGGAGATAGGTGCTCGAGGTCGCTCTCGTAGGACGCCAGTATCATCCCGATCGAATCGTTTGGCGATGATGTCATCTCGTTCAAGATTACTTCGATCAGCCGGTTCCGGTTTGCGTTCCGCCATTTTATCAGTTGCGGAAAGTGCACAGGGTTCAGACTATCTATCGCTTGTTCCACTTCCTTTTGCAATTTAGTTGTGTCATTTTTAGCCACAATTGGGTATTGTTGTGTTCTTTTTTCTTTAAGATAATTTTCATATTCCATTAAAATTTCATCAATTTGCGCAGGATAAAAAACGCCGTCTTGTGATGAAAGATTTTTTTCTGCTTTGTTATATATGATTGTAAAAAGTTCATTTTTATCAATACACCATAAGTAGGGATATTTTTTAGCATCTAATGTTTTTATTTTGTGTTTAATCATTACTTTTGCATAATCCAAATGTTCCATCAGATTGATTTCCAAATTTAATGTTTTTATTAGTAAATATATTGGGTAAATGAAAGCAGCAAAAATTAAAACATACCAAATAGATAAATATTCTGAAAATGAGTAAAATATTTTGCTTATTTCGCCCCAGAACATTCCTAAAGCTAACGAACCGCCACACCACAATAATAGCCACAAAAATATGCGGATAGTTTTAAGAAATAATAAATTTACAAAATGTATTTGTTTCATAAGATAAAATCATTGATTAATATGTTAGGTTATATTTTTGTAGCGAATCGAAGAAAACATCTTAAAACCTTAATTACCGCTTCAATTCGTCCACATTCGCCCCCCCCTCACCAATCACAAAAAAACAAAAAGTGAAAAAATAATTTATTTCCGATAATGTTTCGGCATCATGCGAAGTTGCGTAGTAATTTGGGTGAAGCGAGGTGGAACCGTATATGCCGTGTTATCGGATGTATTACTTACCCGTCTTCTTTGATACAAAATAAAAGGTAGCCCAAGTCAATATAAGTGGGAAAAAAAATGGCAATAAAATGTTTGTGAAGATGCCCTGTTTAAGTATGATTGGGAAGGTGTCCGTGTCAACCATATCATTATAACAAAGCCAGTAATTAAGCGGGCAGATTTCTTCTTGTTGAACAAAAAAAGTGTTAGGTCTTTGAATCGGAATAAGAGGAACAAAATTTAGAACATAAAACCAGGTAGCGAAAGCCTCTATGCACAAAATAATCCAATGCCATTTTTTAATTTTCATAATGTTAGGGTAAGTAATATTTCCGAACGTTTGCGTGTATGCGATGTTGCGTTAGCAATATGGGTGGAGGATTTTGGAAAAAGCCGTAACCAGATACAACTTGTTATATGATGTATGCTTTTTCTTTTAGGCCCGTCACAGGGCTCGTTTTTAGATGGCGTAAAAATTGGATTTTTAACCATTTGACGGGGCGCAAGAGGGGAACGAAAGGGGTGAATTGCGCCCCGACAAAATATTTTATTTGTTTAACAATTCCATCAATTCGGTAAATATATAAATTTTATTCCGTTGTTTTTTTGGGTCAGCTTCTTTTAATATCCCAGCGGTAACAAATTTAGCAATTAAACTAAACAAGGTTTGGGTGTTTTTAATTTTAACAAATTTTCGTAAACTTGCAGTAGTAAAAATTGGACGTACAAAAATTGCATCCAACAAATTTATTGCGTGTATAGAGTTAACAATAGAGATTTTTTCTTTATGAGTAACGTATAATTTTAGTATTTCTTTCCCGGTTGACTCGGCCTTTTTGGCTTGGATTGCCAAAGCGTCTAAGAAGAATTTGATCCAACTTAGCCAATCTTGTTTTTCACTAACGCCGCGTAGTAATTCATAATAATATTGTCTGTGTTCTTCAAAAAATTCGCTCAAATACAAAAATGGGTGAGATAGAAGTTTTTTCTCATACAAAAATAACGAGATTATTAGCCGGCCCACGCGGCCGTTACCGTCAAGAAAAGGATGAATAGCCTCAAATTGGTAATGAGCTACGGCAATTTGTATCAGTTTATCTTTTTCTTCGTCAGAATTTAAATAATTTTCAAAATTGCTAAATAACGGAATAACTTCGTTTGCCGCGGGCGGTACATAGGATGCATCCTCAATACTTGCGCCGTATTTGCCGATATATACTTGCACTTTTCTAAACTCGCCTGGTGCTTTGTTAGCACCTCGACCTGATTTTAACAAGGTGGCGTGTATTTTTTTTACCAAGTTTTCTGATATCGGCAATGATTCTAAACTTTTAATCCCCAAATCTAAAGCTTGTCGATAATTAATTACCTCGTTTATGTCCTTCTGTTTTGTGGTTTCATCTTTTTTGTTGGTTAAGGCCTCAAATTGTAAAACTTCTTCCAGGGTCGCTTGTGTGCCTTCTATTTTGGAACTTTCCACCGCTTCTTTGGTTTGCATGGTTCGGCCAAGTAGGGCAGGGTTGGGTAGAGCGTTAAGCAAGGAATCCAAGCCAGCAATCGCTCGATGGGCTTCGGTAATTTTACCGATTAGCTGGTCATAATCAATTTTTGGCGGTAATTTAGGTAAAACGAAGGGTTTTATTGGCATATTTTATGATTAGAATAAGGGGTTTTGTTATTCCAAGGGTTAGAATAACGAAATGGCTTATTCCAATAATAGCATACTTTTTAGAATAACACAAGAAAGATATAAACTAACTTTAACTGTGTATGGATACCTACCTAAAATTTTTAAAATTTCTTTTGTTGTTCTTTTGTAACGGACCGCGCCTTTCCCAATGGGTGGATAGGCAAGAGCGTTTTGAACATGAGAAATGATGTGATGTGCGTCTGTCGCTCTTTGTATTTCAATCGATGTAAATCCAGTCCGACCGTATCCTCGTAAAAAAGCTTTTTGAATTAGACGAGTTACGGCCTGTCGTTTTCCGAAGAGATCCATTTTTTTATTATCAATGGTGATTACCGAAAAATCTCTGAAGAAAATGTCAATTTCTGCGAGATCCCAATCAATCAAAATAATCCTTCCGTTTTTTGTATAAATGTGATTTTGCAGACCAGGATCGCAATGGCACAACACTTTCTTACACCGGAGCGCGTAGCGAGTGAGCGTGTTAATAACAAAATCTTGTATCCGAACATAGCTTTTTTCGGAAAGAAAGCTTTTACGTGCGAAGTTTCTTAAAACATCTCTAAACCAACCATAATCCCCCTTGGGCGAGCTTGTTTTGAGAGGACAGTTTTTTGAAAGCCTTATTGCGTGAATTCGCTTCAGAAGCCGGCCAAATGTTTCAAAGTATTTTTGTAATGAGACATCGCCATTTCTTATCGCGCTCCACCCGTCTCTTCCCTCAACGAATTCCGTCAACATATAGCCAAAACGGAAGGGCTTGTTTTTTCTCGTACAAAAAATTATTCTAGCAGTGTTAACGCCCGCTTTTTTTAACGCTTTATCAACCCAAAGGAGTTTTTTGTCGTCTGGAAAATCATTTTTGGCAAATATTCTTGCAACCACAGTGCCTTGGCTCGTCTCAACCTTAAAAACATAGTTCATACTGCCCCCCGTGAGTTCTTTGATCCGGTCTACCTTATATTTCGTGTCGCTTTCAATAGTCTTTTTAAGTGGTCCGATCATTCCTAGTTTATTTTTTAACAAATTGTTTTTCATATTACCTTTGGAGTTAATATAAAAATTCGGTTTTTGGCCATTTCGCAATGGGCGAAAACACAGCATTTCCCCTTTAAAATAAAACAAAAATAAAATTTTTTCACTATCTAAAAACGTCGCTGTCTGGCGAAAAGGAAAAGCTTATTTCACATAATGGTTCGCGGAGCCCGCGAACCATTCGGCAAAAGAGCGAAGCGATTTTGCCGAATGTTCCAGAATATACGATGTTTGCCAGCGGTATAATATGCCCGAAGGGCGACCAGTGGCAAATATGGGTGGAGTGAAGGAGCGAAGCGACTGAACGGAACCGCTTATGCGCTGTTAGCTGATGTATTCCTTTTCTTTTGTCCCGCCATCGGCGGGGCTTGTTTTAAAAATTTTCAAATTTCTTTTTCCGTTTTGGGCGAAGGGCAGAGGGGATTAAGGGGTGAATGCCCGAGCCCAAAACACTTATCTGCTTTTAATA